>Ga0222429_100728_pt1 | contig 15492 bp, 11 predicted proteins | sample 1B50Ametagenome_FD_182475 | JGI IMG/M metagenome (GOLD analysis project Ga0222429, IMG submission 182475) | Enriched microbial communities from leaf-cutter ant dump, University of Wisconsin, Madison, United States - 1B50A (version 2) | ecosystem: Environmental > Terrestrial > Nest > Insects nest...
CATCTTCCTTCGCGCGTCTATGGCAAAAGGAACGGACATGCCGACCATGAACAGGAAACCCGGAAATACCCAATCTGCCAGCCCCATACCATCCGTTTCCGCTTTTGTATGTACCAGCCATTGCGGAACGCCCGGTTCAAAAAGATCATTCACAAACAGCATCAGGAAAAGGGTCAAACCACGCATAATGTCTATGGATCTTTTACGTGGCCTGGCGAATGAAGTCATATCGTTCATGTTGGGTGAAGAAGCCGGGGCTTAATCGTTGCTAAAAAATATTTAAAGGTGAAATATACTAAGATATTTTAATAACAGATATGTCTTTGGTCATGTGGTATGATCATTTACCTCCTGTTGACCATCCTCATAAGTTGCCTGGTTTGTACGCGTATACAAAACAGGGATTTTAGTATAAAAAAACGTTCATTCTGTCTAAAAACGCCGACACGCCTGTTACCCCTCTCTAATTTCACAACCAATAAAAGAATTAAATATGAGGAAAGCAGGTATTATGTTCATTTTTTTAATTTGGATATCTCAGGTAGTGTTGGCGCAAACTGGCAAAGAATTGACACAGGCTGTCCGGGGTGTTGTAACAGACAGGTCATCGGGGCAACCATTGGCCTCAGCAACTGTTGCCATTGCCAGGATCGGTCTGGGAACCACTACCGACCGGGAAGGAAAGTTTGTCCTGGAGCAGGTTCCCATAGGCAGGCATACGATCAGTGCAGGCAGTATAGGTTATGAAACAGTGGTGATGAATGAAGTGCTGGTGGGCTCCGCAAAGGAGGTATTCCTGGATATTCCCCTGACAGAAACAATAAAGGAGCTGGAAACAGTGATCGTAACTTCCAGAACCAATAAATCCGGCCCGCTGAACAGGATGGCAACACTTGGCGCCCAAATGTTCAGCGTGGAAGAAGCCAGCCGTTTTGCAGGAGGCATGGACGATCCCGCACGTCTGGTAAGCGCTTATGCCGGCGTGGCTACGCCGAGCGTGGGTAATAACGGTATTTCCATTCATGGCAATGCGCCGGCCCTGCTGCAGTGGAAGCTGGAAGACGTTGAAATTCCCAATCCCAACCATTTTGCAGACATCAGTGTGCTGGGAGGCGGCGTATTATCGGCGCTCAGCAGCAACGTATTGGGCAATTCGGATTTCTTCACAGGAGCATTTCCTGCCGAATACCATAATGCGATAGCCGGTGTATTTGACATGAAATTACGCAACGGTAATCACCGGAAATACCAGCATACTTTCCAGTTGGGTGTGCTGGGAATTGATTTGGCTTCGGAAGGTCCTGTCAGCAGGAAGCATCATTCATCTTACTTAATCAACTACCGTTATTCCACTACCGGGCTCATAGAAAAGCTGCAAAAAGGTAATGATATGGGCGGCACACTGGGCTACCAGGACCTGAATGTTAAGCTCAACTTTCCCACTAAAAAAGCAGGTACATTTTCGCTATGGGGTGTAGGATGGAAGGATGAGGTAGTGCCCGTTCCGGAAGATGCGGCAGAGAGAAAATACCCTGATGACGGTCTTCTTTCCGGTGCACAACAGCAATCAGGCGCAGCAGGGATATCCCATCATTATTTGTTCGGCAACCGCAAAACATCAGTTAAAACAACCCTGGCTGCCGCACACCTGGGAAATGATATTGAGGAGGAATATTACGAGCCGGATGGAAGCAAAAGTCCGAGAACCGATCTCCGCGCAAAAACCACCAACTTTATTTTTACTTCGGCGCTTAATCATAAATTCAGCGCACGCCATGTCCATAAAACCGGTATCACGCTTACCCATATGCGCTATAACATGAAGCTGGATTTTACCACTCTTTTCGGTCAGCCCCTGGAAAATATTACGCGGTCCGGCGGCAGCACCAACCTGGTGGCAGCCTATACCCATTCACAATTGAAGCTTAGCCGTGACCTCACCCTTACCGCCGGTGTCAATGTGCAGCACCTGGCGCTGAACGGCAGCACATCTGTAGAGCCAAGGGCCGGGCTGAAATGGCAGGCAGCGCCTGCTCATTCTTTTGCCGCGGCTTACGGATTACACAGTCGCATGGAAAAGCCGGATGTCTATTTTGTGAAGGATGCCACCGGTCATCTTCCCAATAAAGACCTGGATTTTACCCGGAGCCACCATATGCTGTTTTCGTATATGTACCGCATTTCAGATGATATGACCCTTAAAATAGAGCCTTATTACCAGTCTTTGTTTGATGTGCCGGTTACGGAAGCAGGGGCTTACTCCATACTGAACAGAAGAGACTTTTATATTACCGAAATCCTTACGGGAAAAGGAAAGGGACGTAACTACGGGGTAGATCTTACCTTCTCAAAATACCTGACAAATGGGTTATACTATATGGTTACCGCTTCCCTGTTCGATTCAAAGTATATGGCAGGAGACGGGAGATGGTACAATACGCGGTATAACAGGAAGTTTATTGCAAACGGGCTGGTGGGCAAAGAATGGCTGCTGGGCCGTAATATGCTGGGGGTAAATATAAAGCTGGGCACTATGGGCGGGCAGCGATATACACCGGTAGACGAAGCAGCAACACTGGCGCATCCTGACAAGAAGGTACAGTACGATGAAACCCGGATGTATTCAAAACAGTTTTCCCCGATGCTGACCGGAGACTTTTCCATAAGTTATAAAATGAACCGTAAGCGGGTGGCGCATGAATTTGCCGTCAAAAGTGTGAATGCAACCGGTCAGAAAGAATACATTGAACATCGATACAATATCAGGACGCATACCATCGAGCCTTATCGGTCCAAAACATCTATATTCAATCTCAGTTACAGAATTGAGTTTTAAAGCACAAATTTGCATATGCCTTCCGACAGAGAAAACAACATATTATTGTACATGCTGACACAACCCCGCTTCAGCGGCTGGCGGCATTTGCTTATAGTGATCACTTTTGTGCCGATCGCGTTATCCCAGTCTTTTTTTGCGTTTGGCAGCAGTGCTGTAATTTCCACGGCTACCATTTATGTAGTTGGATTGTGTCTTGCGGCAGCTACCCTTGCCTCGGTGTATTTTAATATCTATTACCTGGCGCCGAAATACCTGTCCAAAGGGAAATACGCCAGTTATGTGATATTCCTGCTGCTGACCGTATCTGTATTGATCCTGGGCAAATATATGGTTGAGTACCTGGTTTTTTCAAATGTGGGAATACAAAAGCAATTCAATGGAATAACCCTGCTGGATGCCTTGTCCAACATGATGTTATACACGGTGTGTATTGCCAGCAGCGCTATTGCTTTCATATTCAAACAATGGATAGCGGATAATGCCCGGATAGAAAGCCTGGAGAACCGGCGGTTGAAAAACAGCATTGATGATATAAAGGAGCGGATACACCCCCGGTTTCTGTATACTACCTTACAATATGCATCTCAAAAAGTCAGGACCGAAAAGGAGCAGGCTTCTGATACGCTTTTTAAGCTGAGCGAATTGCTGCGGTACCAGCTATACGATTGCACGCGACCCAGGGTTTTGCTGGGAGCTGATATCCGATCGGTACACAACTACCTGCTGCTGGTGCAACGGCATTCCGAAAATAAATTTTCGTTCGACCTCTCTGTTGAAGGCAACACGAATAAGCTGGTAGCGCCGGCGCTGTTTACACCATGGATGGAGGAGCTGATCCGGCAAAACCCATCTGCATTGATGGTTAATTTTAAGATAGACGACTGCCGGATACAATTTGAATGCCTCGTAACAGGCATTGATGTAACAGGCTGCGATTTTGAAAAAGCAGTACAAAAAACAGCATTGCATTATGGGAATAATGCAGTTATTCACCAGGAAAAAAATGCTATAAGCATACAGCTGAATTTATGTTGAACCGTCTGAACCATATTACCCCTGATCTGCTCCTGAAGCCGGGCTACAGGATAGTAAGACATGCATTGATATGGCTGTCCGTATTACTGATCACAATAAACATCCTGTGGGACGAACCGGTACGGATATTGACAGGCCGGCTGGGCATATGGTTCGTTTACTTTTTATTGTTCCTGCTGATGATCTATACCAATATGTACCTGCTGGTGCCACGATTGTTACTAAAAGGAAGAACTAAACAGTATATTTTGCTGTCATCACTGCTGATATGCCTTTTTGTATTAACTGTAGGGATACTGCAAAGCATATCCGGCGACGATGAGCCACCGGTAAGAACACCCCCACTGATAGGCATAACATCCGGTTTTGCTGCATTTGCGCTGTTTGTGGTGGGGTTGACTACCCTCCAGCTGTTTAAGTACCGTATACAAAACCGGCAAAAGATCGGGGAGCTGGAAAATGCAACGATGGCGGTAGAGCTGGCAAATCTTCAGAACCAGATCAACCCGCATTTTCTGTTCAATATGCTCAATAACGCGAACATTTTGGCAGAGGAAGAAGCGGAAAGATCATCTTATATACTGGCAAAGCTCAATGAGCTGCTGCAGTACCAGGTAAAGAAGGGTTCAGGGAAAGCAGTCGGGTTAACGGAGGAAATACGCTTTTTTGAAGACTACCTGGAACTGGAAAAATTGCGCAGGGACCGTTTCTCTTATTCGATACAGCAGGAGGGGAACATGGATATCACGGTACCTCCCTTATTGTTTATTCCTTTTGTGGAAAATGCGGTGAAACATAACCCTGAGACCGGTTCACACATTGTTATCCTATTTAAGGTAACCGCCGGTAAGCTGTATTTTGAATGCGCCAACCCTAAAGCCCGATTTGCTCCATCGGGGAAGGAGGGAGGGTTGGGATTGGTAAACATCAGGCGCCGGCTGGATTTGCTATATGAAGGAAAGTACACACTTTTGCTGGAAGATAAAAAAGATCTGTACCGCGTTAAAATGGAACTGAGCATATAAACAAAAGCAGACCCCCAAAATATGAAATGTATTATTGTAGACGACGAGCCGATCGCCCGCAAAGGAATAGAAAAGCTGGTGAAAAGCATTCCCTCCCTGGAATTGCTGGGTTGTTTTGGAAGTGCAGAAGCAGCCGGTGATTTTATGCAGGATCATGCCGCCGATCTGGTTTTCCTGGATATACAAATGCCCGGCATCAACGGTATAGCGTTCGCCAGGTCTATCCCCCAGACCACCCTCGTGATATTTACAACAGCCTTCGCCGGCTTTGCACTGGATAGCTATGAGGTAGATGCTGTTGATTACCTCGTAAAACCTATCAATCCCGTTCGTTTTGAAAAAGCCGTGGAGAAAGCCGTCAGTTATCATAATATGCTGCTCTCAGAGGAAAAAAACAACGATATTGAACAGGTAGAGAACGAGTTTATTTTCATCAAATCTGACCGCAGGTTTTTTAAGGTCAACTTTAAGGATATCCTGTTTGTAGAAGGATTAAAGGATTATGTTATCATCCAGATGGAGACACAACGGCTCATTACACATATGAATATGAAAAGCATGCATGAGCTTTTACCCGGGCACCATTTCCTGCGTGTCAACCGCTCCTATATCATTAATAAAGATCGCATAGATTCTTTCAGCAATAATGATGTTTTTATAGGTAACTATGAAATAAGCATCGGCAACTATTACCGGGATGCTTTTTTTGAAGCATTGATGGGGAAATAAATGCCGGCTTCCTCTGTTTTGATTTGTCAATTGACGGTAACTTAAGCAGGTATATTATAACTCTTGCCGGCGGTCAGGACCAGGTTTGGATCAACAGCCTGGCGGCGTGTTTTCCCCAACTGAATTTTAAACGAAGAGCTTCAACCTTTTTTACGGGAACAATGCAGCTGCCCGATCAAAAAAAAGTTTGCTATTTTAGTTGCACAAATGTGCGGTATCATTATAAAAATACCTGGATGAAACGTATACTTTTATTAGCTGTATGTATTGTTTATCTGCTGCATGCCCCGGCACAGCAGAAAACCTATTGCAACCCGCTCAACCTGGATTATGGATATACCCCGATACCCAATTTCAGCGAATGGGGAAGGCACAGGGCTACCGCGGATCCGGTGATTGTAAATTACAAAGGCGATTATTACCTGTTCAGCACCAACCAGTGGGGCTATTGGTGGAGCAGCGATATGCTCAACTGGAATTTTATTTCCAGGAAATTCCTCCGTCCCTGGAACGGGGATGTGTATGATGAGCTCTGTGCTCCGGCTGTGGGCATGATCGGTGATACTATGATCGTCATGGGGTCTACTTATACCAGCACTTTCACCATATGGATGAGCACCAACCCCAAAGCCAACGAATGGACGCCGCTGGTGGATTCGTTTTCACTGGGCGGTTGGGACCCCTCGTTCTTCACCGACGATGATGGTAAGCTGTATATGTATAACGGGAGCAGCAATAAGTTTCCGATGTATGGTATTGAGCTGAACCGGAAAACACTGGATCCGGTCGGTTATAGAAAAGAAATGTACCTGCTGGAGTCCTGGCGATATGGCTGGCAGCGGTTCGGCGAATATATGGACGATACTTTCCTGGATCCTTTTATAGAGGGGTCGCATATGACCAAACACAACGGTAAATATTACCTGCAATATGGCGCTCCCGGAACAGAATTCAGCGGGTATGCCGATGGTGTTATCGTTGGCGAACATCCGTTGGGACCTTTTACGCCGCAGTCGGATCCCTTGAGTCTTAAATTGGGTGGGTTTGTAAGAGGGGCGGGCCACGGCGCTACTTTCGATGACAACTATGGCAACTTCTGGCATGTGAGCACTGTGGTGCTGTCTGTTAAGAATAATTTTGAACGCAGGCTGGGCATATGGCCAACAGGGTTTGATAAAGACGGGGTAATGTGGTGTAATACCGCTTTCGGCGACTACCCGCACCGGTTACCTTCCCCCGACCTGAAGATGCCTTCCTATGAGAATACGGGTTTCACAGGCTGGATGCTGCTGAACTATAAAACGCCGGTGCAGGTATCGTCTACGCTGGGGGGATTTCACGCCAATAACGCCGTAGATGAAAATATGAAGACATATTGGAGCGCTGCTACTGCCAATAAAGGAGAGTGGATCCAGACCGACCTGGGAAAAACCTCAACTGTACATGCTGTGCAGATCAACTATGCCGACCAGGATGTAGCAGATGACCGGCTGGGCAAAAGAACAGACCAGTACCATCAATATAAGCTGTTGTATTCTACTGATGGCAAAAAATGGAAAACCCTTGCAGACAAAAGCGCTAACCAAACAGATGTGCCGCATGACTACGTGGAAATGGAAACGCCCGTGCAGGCAAGGTTCATCCGGCTGGAAAATATACATATGCCTACCGGGAAGTTCGCTGTCAGCGGACTGAGGGTATTCGGGAACGGGGGAGGAGACAAGCCGGATAATGTGAAGCAGTTCATGGTGTTACGCACGGAGAAGGACAAGAGAAGCGCCTATATCAAATGGAGCCCGGTCAGCAATGCCTATGCTTACAATATTTATTATGGTACCGCCCCCGATAAGCTGTACAATTGCATCATGGTTCATGACTTTAATGAATACTGGTTCAAGGGTATGGATAGTAAGAAAGCATATTATTATACCATAGAAGCTATCAACGGGAACGGGGTATCCGGGAAGTACCCGGTGCTGAAAGTTGAATAATATTTAATTATTCCATTATGGAGCTGCAGAATACCAGCAATAAAAATTTAGAAGAGGCTGCGGCTGATAATCACCGGCAACTATTTTGTAAGGGAACTATAATGAATGGCGGTGAGGTTTATTCACAAAATGGACTTACTTACACTTATACCAGTCATGCTTTTGAGGCCAGTGTGGCATTCCCTTCAATGCATGCATCTACGGCGGGAGAACAGTTAGACGCAATGATGGACTACTACCGGAAGCATAAAGCGCAAAATGTCGGATGCTGGTCACTTGCTCCACCCCAGCCTGCAGATTTAGGCATTCAACTTTTGGCAAGAGGGTTTCAACCCGGATGGCAGCCTTGCTGGATGGCATGCGATCTTAAAACGATCGGCACAGATGACAATATACCGGAAGGAGTGATCATAAAACCAGATAACCATGTTTCCCTTTCACATATAAAGGATCTTCCCTACAACCAGGAACAGGGTTATTTGTCCCCGGCTTTGTTGCAAACCCATCCTGAACAGGCACAACGTTTGATCGCTGTTTGGAACGGTACTATTGTGGGGCAGTGTTGCATTTTTTTTACTACCGGTAAGCATGGGGTCGCCGGCATATACAATGTAGGAGTAGTGCCGGCAATGAGAAATAGAGGAATTGGTAAGGCTATTGTATCGGCTGCATGTATGCTGGCAAAAGAAAGAGGATATGAATATGCCACACTGAATGCAAATCATATGGGAAGACCTGTGTATGAGAAAGCAGGATTTGTATTTATAAGCTACGGCATGACCTGGTGGTTGATGAACGAACGCTATTTTACTGACCCGGATGCTGCCGATACTATTAAACTGGCAGAAGCTGTTGGGCGTGGGGATATGGCAGCGCTTAATATTGTAGGGCCATTTTTTTCTTCTGCCGGTCTCAGCAAACCCCTTGTTAATGGAATGACACTGATGCAACTCGCAGTGGAGTGTGGTCAGCCTCACTCAGGTGAATGGCTGATTGATCACGGCGTTTCTTACACGGCTCTTGATGCATGGGATTTTAAATGGAAAGACAAAGCAATGGATTTGCTTGCCCGAAATCCTGGTGAAATAAATCGCTTGTATTATAGCTGGAACGGCACGCTTATGCATATAGCCGCTCAACGGAATGATATAGCGCTTGCACAGGTTGCGCTGTCCGCGGGGGTGGATCTGACAATCCTGGATACGGATTACCATAGTAACGCGCTTGGTTGGGCAATTCATTTTAACCGGCCTGAAATAATGAAGCTCATACAGGAAAAGATAGAATAGCATAGTTGGATTGAAATAAGAATTATTTTAGCAGTCGTAGATGTAAAGCAATTAAAAAGTCTATTACCATTAAAATCCCGAATTAAAATATGGTGTTTACAAAACCATTCATACCAGAACCATTCAAACAGGATATATGAAAAAATTATTCCTTTTTCTTTTTGTATCAGGATTTGTAACAATATTGATGGCACAAACGGAAAAGCCACCTTACTATAACGATATTCAAAATTTTAAAAAACAGGATAGTATTTCGTTTCCCCCTAAAAAAGCGATCCTTTTCATCGGCAGCTCCTCTTTTACCTTCTGGAAGGATGCACAGCAGCGCTTTCCCGGTTATACTATTATCAATCGAGGCTTCGGTGGCTCTTCGCTTCATCACCTGAGCTATTATATAAAGGATATAGTTTATCCTTACAACCCCAAACAGGTAGTGATCTACTGCGGAGAGAATGATCTCGCTGATTCCGATACGGTTTCCGCAGCTACCGTTACAGGGCGGTTTATCACCCTGTTCCACCAGATCCGGGAAAAATACCCGGAGATTTCCATAGCTTTTGTATCCATGAAGCCCAGTCCCAGCCGGGAAAGATTAATACCGAAAATGGCAGAATCCAATGCTGCTATCCGGCAGTTCCTGAAGAAACAGAAAAATACTGCCTACATTGATGTATACACCCGGATGCTGGATGCGAACGGCCACCCGAGGAAAGAGCTGTTCACAGAGGATATGCTGCATATGAATAAGATGGGCTACGATATCTGGCAGAAGGCTTTTTTGCCCTACCTGGAAAAGTAACCTGCCGGATCGCCACGCTGATCTGTAATGCAAGAAGGGTAGGTTGTAATGAAACGATTGGAGCGAAACAGCCGGCCGGTGAACCTGGCGCAATGTATTTGCCTGCAGATCACTTGTGCCGGAGAATCTCTCCTGATTGTATCAGGGGAGAGATATCTTCAATCCGGACATAGTCCGGTAAAACTGTGGAGGCACAAGATCCAGGATGCAGGTTGCAGGGGTATGCCCGTATCCTGAAACCTGTGACCTGTATCCTGCCCGTGGCTTGCCCGGTCGCAGATTCTGCCCCCGAGCGTGGGGACACCCTCCATTTGATGCAGCCTGCATTTCGGATGCTGTTGTTTGTGAGGTGCCCGGATGATGTAGCTTCACCAGCAATATTAGGGTATCTCTTACATTCAGAAGATTTCTCTTTATACTCCTTCGGCGGACACGTCGTCCTTCTTGGGACCCTTGACAATGCATATGAGTGAAGCTGCTGTGAATCAAAAAGTGAATTGTTTTTTTGATATCCAGGCTGCAAAGGTTGGGCACGGACGCTACACTGACAGGTGCAGCGCACCGCTATACTTGTAATCTATGAAATAATATTAGTATGATGAGCCGCAGGGCGGCGAAATATGGATCTGTTGCTACAAATGCCTTTATATGAACGGTTCAATGATTCAGGGTGCACCTGATCCGGTATTTAAATTGATCATGGAGGGGGCACAAACCACTTGTCAGAAGGAATTACTTTCCTTCTTTTCTGTACCGGCGAGCTTATTGTCCGCAGGTCTTCCGGCGCCTGCATATTTTTTCGCCCAGTAGCTTTCTGCCAGGCTGCTTATCATAACCCCGCTGGAGCTGGCGGCATGAACAAACTTTTGATCGTGCAGGTAAATGCCTACATGCGATATACCGCGGCCCCGCGTATTAAAGAAAATAAGATCTCCTTCCTTTAACTCTTCCGGTTCAACAGGCGTAAGGCTGGATTTCTGCTCATATGCTGTCCTTGGAATTTTGATATCGTAGATAGATGAAAATAATAGCTGGGTAAAAGCAGAGCAATCAATTCCTTTTTTGGTAGCGCCTCCGAGCTTATAGGGTGTTCCCCACCAGTAATCAATGAAATTATACAAAGAAGCATTTAATAATTTTTCTACCTCAATGCCCATTTTAATAGCATATTTGAACTGAATCTGCTCCCCGGCCTCAATATTAAAAACCGGTGCAAAGCTGATAGCCGGCGCTTTATGAACCGGATGGGGTGGTAATTTTTGTGAAGCGGAAGAGGTTTCCATTTCTTCATTCGTTACGGGATACCCGGTAGACGATGATGCAGTGGTGGGCGCTTTGGTAACACGGGATGCCTGCTTCATGCTGGAACAACTTGAACCTGCTATAACGATCAACAGAAATAAACAGAAACGCAAAACCTGGTAATTTTAAGGACGAAATATAGCAAATATTACACCAAATATGGTAGAAATACTATCATTTCGGTGAGTTATTTGTGCGGACAATAAACGCAGGTAAATACAATTTCATTGTGAAAAGCCCGGATTAATGTTTAAACAGGAAATGAAGTTATTAACGTTCTTTAACAAATAAATTAAACAAACGTTTGATTCATTGAGGATGATTATTTATACCTTCGCAACACTTTTCCCCCAAAAACCTGGGTGCCGACATCCGGCTGTTCATTTTAAAAATGAGGGCTTAAAATATTATTGAATTGATGTATGAAACCTTTTAACAGGACCATCGGTATAAGTGTAATACTAATAATAGTTAATTTCCTGCTGATCAACATTGGTTTTTCTCAAGCCAAAGGTGACTCTGTTTTGCAATCAGCTACCCTGCAACAGTGTGTACAGTATGCCATGGACAGGCAGCCGTTGGTAAAACAGGCGTTGATAGATGAGGAGATCACAGAAAATAATATAAAGAGCCGCCTGGCAGACTGGTTTCCCCAGGTGAATTTCAACTACACATTTCAACATAACTTTCAGGTTCCCGTGGCTATGATAGGAGGAAATACCGTAAGGCTTGGAGTAGAAAATACATCCGGATTTTCTTTTACGGGCAACCAGACCATTTTTAACCGGGATGTTTTGTTGGCCAGCAGGAGCCGGGCAGACATCCGCAGGCAGGCCAAACAAAATACGGAAAGTAATAAGATAGACGTGGCGGTGAATGTCTCCAAAGCATTTTACGACCTGCTGGCAACAGAGCAGCAGATCAGGGTAATGCTGGAAAATATTGCCCGCCTGGAACGCAGCTATAAAGATGCATACAGTCAGTACCAGGCAGGTATAACCGATAAAACGGATTATAAAAGAGCGTCCATAGCATTGAACAACGCGATCGCGTCGAAAAAAAGCTTTGAAGCGTTGGCCACAGCGCGACTGGTGGTTTTGAAAGCCACCATGAACTATCCGGCAGAAGAGCCGTTGGATATTGTGTATGACAGCCTGCAAATGGAAAACGAAATAGTGCTGGATACCCTCCGCTCCCCGGAGTACAGGAACAGGGTAGAATACCGGTTGCTGGAAACCCAACGGAGCCTGCAACAATCCAATATCGACTATAACAAATGGGCATATTTACCCAGTTTGTCCGCTAACGGCGCCTATAATATAAATTACCTTAATAACGAATTCAATAAGTTATATAACCAGTCTTTTCCCGCTTCCTATGCGGGACTTACCCTGTCGCTTCCTATTTTCCAGGGCGGAAAAAGAAAATATAATCTTTCGGTAGCCAAATGGCAGCTGAAGAGAACCGAGCAGGACATCATCAGTTTGAAAAACGGCGTAAACCAGGAGTACAATGCTGCCATGGCCAATTATAAAAGCAACCTGGCCACTTACGAGGCGCTGAAGGTAAACCTCGAGCTGGCCAAAGAAGTATATGATATCATCCAGTTGCAGTACAAATCGGGCGTCAAAACCTACCTGGAGGTAATTACCTCTGAAACAGATCTGCGTACTGCACAGATAAACTATTTCGATGCATTGTATGCATTGCTCTCCAGCAAGATCGATGTACAACGGGCATTGGGTGAAATAAAATGGTAAACCTGTCAAGCATAAAGAAGTAATAAATGTTTATGTTATATAAAACGATCAGATCAACTGCAGCCTGGGGAGTGGCGCTTATATTGGCTGCCTGCGGTGCCAGGCAGCAGGACCAGAAGCCGGCCGGACCGCAGACGGTACCCGTTACTGTTACTACGGTAGCCTTATCCGATGCTGTATACTACGATGAATATCCGGGGACGGTAACCGCCCTGAACCAGGTAGAACTCAGACCGCAGGTAACAGGCTATATTACAGGAATTTATTTTAAGGACGGAGACCGGGTACGCAAGGGGCAAAAATTGTATGCTATTGACCAGCAGGTATATAGTGCCAATGAGCAACAGGCAATCGCCAACCTGCAGGTGCAGGAGACAAATTTGGTCAAAGCGCAGAAAGATGCAGATCGGTATCATGAGCTGGCCAGGCAGGATGCCATCGCCAGGCAGCAGGTAGATTACGCCGATGCGGCGCTCGAAGCTGCGAGAAAGCAGGTGGAAGCGGCAAAGGCAGCCCTGAATGCTGTGCGGTCGAATGTTGGGTTTGCCACCATAACAGCTCCTTTTGACGGTACCATCGGTATATCACAGGTGAGGACGGGTACATCGGTTGTAGCCGGGCAAACAGTGCTTAATATTATTTCAACAGACAATCCCATCGGTGTTGATTTTGTGGTAGACCAGCGGGAAATATTCCGGTTTTCACAATTACAGCAGTCGAAAAAAGCAGGAGATTCCACATTCAGCATTGTATTCGGACAGGAAGTATACCCCCAACACGGGGCAGTTAATTTTATAGACAGGGCGGTAGATCCGCAGACCGGTACCATTAAAACCCGGTTGGTATTCCCGAATGACAAAAATATGCTGCGTCCGGGAATGAGCGCTACCGTACGCGTGCTGAACCGTAATACAGCGCATGCCATGATCATTCCGATGAAAGCCATCACGGAGCAGCTGGGCAGCTTCTTTGTATATGCTGTTGGGGATAGTAACAAGGTAACCCAAAAGAAAGTTACCATCGGTAGACAGCTAGGTAACAGGGCGGTCATCAGCGATGGTATATCTGTCAATGAAAAGATCGTGGTGGAAGGTGTACAGAACCTGCGGGAAGGATCTGTTATTACAATTGTTGACCCTGCAAAAGCGGACAGTACCAGGCAGGGACATTAAAAAGGAACAAGAATTTATAATCGGTATTTTTTACCACCGGGAAAAAAGTTATGATAGCAGAAACTTTTATCAAACGGCCGGTAACGGCAATCGTAATATCTATCGTGTTGGTGCTGGTAGGGCTTATTTCCATGATGACCCTTCCTGTGGCACAGTATCCCGAGATCACACCGCCTACGGTAAACATTTCGGGAAACTTTACCGGAGCGGATGCGGAGACGGTAGAACAAACTACTACCACAGCCATAGAAACGCAGGTGAACGGAACGCCGGGAATGACCTATATGAACAGCAACAGTTCCGGCAGCGGGCAGAGCGCTATTACGGTAAATTTTGAAGTGGGAACCAACATTGACATTGCTACCCTGGATGTGCAAAACAGGGTAAGTGTTGCCGAGCCTACCTTACCGGATGTAGTAAAGCGTTTAGGACTCACTGTTAGAAAAAGGAACCCGAGCGTGATGGCAGTGCTGGCATTTTATTCGCCCAATGAGACCCACGACGCTTTGTTTATTGGCAACTATGTGAATATGTATATCAAGGATGCGTTGCTGCGCGTGAAAGGCGTGGGTGACGTATTCTCCCGTTCAGATGAATTTAGCATGCGCGTGTGGTTGAATCCCGAGAAGCTGGCGGCATTGGGAATGACGCCTGCAGAAGTATATGCCGCCCTGCAGGAGCAGAACCTGCAGGTGGCTGCCGGTACCGTTGGTGGAAATCCGCAGCCCAGCCAGCAAACTTTTGAATACAGCATACTTACCAATAGCCGCATCAACCAGCAGGAAGATTTTGAGAATATAATTGTAAGATCCAATCCTGCGCAGGGAAATATTGTTTACCTGAAAGATGTGGCGCGTATTGAGCTTGGCAAGTTTGATTACGGCATCAACGCATTTGTGAATGGCGGAAGATCCGCCTCCTTCCTGCTGGTATACCAGGCACCAGGCGCCAATGCCATGGAAACATATGAAGGCGTAATGAAAAGACTGGAGGAACTCCGCCCGTCATTCCCCAAAGACATTGATTTCCTTATTCCGAATGAGACAGTATCTGTTGTAAAAGCTTCTATTAATGAAGTATTGTATACCCTGGTGGAAGCATTGATACTGGTGACGCTGGTGGTATTCCTGTTTTTGCAGAACTGGCGGGCAACGCTTATTCCCTTGTTGGCCATTCCCGTGTCACTGATCGGCACTTTCATATTGTTCGGACCGCTCGGCTTTACCATCAATACCCTTACGCTTTTCGCTTTTGTGCTGGCTATTGGTATCGTGGTGGACGATGCGATTGTGGTGGTGGAGGCTGTGCAGCATAATATAGACAATGAGAAGATGTCGCCTAAGGAAGCTACCCGCAAAGCGATGAAGGACATATCAGGGCCGGTGATCGCCATTGCGTTGATCCTGGCGGCAGTGTTCGTCCCCGTAGGTTTTATTCCGGGTATCGTCGGGCGCCTGTACCAGCAGTTCGCCATTACCATTGCGGTATCTGTGCTGCTCTCGGCATTTGTGGCGTTATCGCTTACCCCGGCACTATGCTCTATCATGCTTA
>Ga0222429_100730_pt1 | contig 15327 bp, 13 predicted proteins | sample 1B50Ametagenome_FD_182475 | JGI IMG/M metagenome (GOLD analysis project Ga0222429, IMG submission 182475) | Enriched microbial communities from leaf-cutter ant dump, University of Wisconsin, Madison, United States - 1B50A (version 2) | ecosystem: Environmental > Terrestrial > Nest > Insects nest...
CCTAATATTAACCCGTACATTTTTGCTCCCTGCGCGGCAAGCAACTTCAGCGTACCGTTTTCCCGGTCAAAGGCAATAGCGCCGAAGCTCATAAAAATAATAAGCAACGGGACCAACATTTGAAGGATCAGGGCGGGGGTCAGCGCACCAAAGCGAACGGATGCGTTTTGCTCCTGTGCCGCCGTAAATACAAAATCATTCTGCCTGTGTGGCTCCAGATAAACATACGTACCGGCATAGTCATTTACCCCCGGATCTATCTGGCTAAGCGATATTACGGGTTTAAAGACAAATTGTCCAAAATGCGCTGCCATGTGCGGGTGTTTGGGATCCTGCTGTAGCCATTGTTGCTTTTTCAGCGTCAGGGCTGCCGATACCTGCTCATTTGCCTGTTTCACTTTTACATGGTTTATGTAAAAAGACACACCAAGCAACAGCCAGGTCAATAAGCAAAAAATCATTGCCTTCTTATCATTGAGGAGCCTTTTTAACTCGTATATAAATATTGGCCGCATACTCGCCTGTTTTAGATTGGAAGAGAGCTATTGTTTCAGCATAGTGAACCCGGTTGTGCGGGAACCATCCAGGGTGAACTTTTTAGTTAAGCCGCCATTAGCTATAGCATAAGTGTATATGGCATTTTCTGATGCGGATGAAACGGAGAACAGCAGTTCGCCATCCGTATATTTCCGTATAATGCCGGTAGAGCTGCCCCATATTACAGGAAGGCTTCCTACCTTTCCTTTTGATGCTTTTGCGGTGAGGTCAATCTGGTAATATTCATAATTAGCCCCGTTCAATTCATAGGGATCTGATTCGTCCACTACCCTGTTTACAAATGCCATCCCGTTGCCAAAAAGCCTGAAGTTTCTGCAGCTTTTTCCGGTAACAGCATCGAGGTTCATAAAGTAATCCGGGTCAAAGTCGGTTGCTTCTTTTTTGATACGCAATATGCCGCTCGGCCTGCTGGGAGAACCGATGCCCATAACATACATATCGCCTGCTTCATCCACCTCTATTCCGTTAGCTGAAGAGCCGTTCTGGAATATCCCGGCAGTACGGTCATCTTCTATCAGCTTTTCTACCGCATCGGTGTTAAGGTCAATAACAGCCATGTATGCCTTGGAAAGCAAATCAGCATTACCGCCGTAATAAACACCCAAAAAAAGTTTTCCGCCACGGGCTTTCATCCCCAGGTAAAAGGTAGAAGCAGCTGCCGGTTTTAAGATGCCGGTCAGGTTCACCTCTCCTGTGATCTGCATGGTAACAGGATTGAATTTCACTACCCTTGCCAGTCCTCCACCTACCGAAGCATAGGCCACATCATCACTAATAAACTCAATAGAAGAAAAGGTATTTGCACCCGGCACAATGAGTTTTTGCTTTTGCACCGCAATACCTTTATCATCAAATTCATATTTAACCATGGAAGCCGGAGCGCCTGACGCAGTAAGGTAAACAGCTTTTTTATAATGCCACATAGAGGCAAAATTGGGCTGTTCGGTAGCGTTGTTATTACTTAAATGTGTGAAATTGAGATCAGCAGTGCCTGCAATATAGGTGGTAAGGCTTGGAGCTACACCACCCACCACGGCAAAGGCATAATTCACTTCTTTGGGGACATCCGGCGTAGGCGTATCCTCTCCCTTTTTACTACATTTTGTAAACAAAATTATTGCACCGAATGCTAAAACAAAAACGCCTGCTTTTTTCATTTGTATTCATTTATTTTATCTGATTAAAAAATTAAGCTTGACATGAAACGATCTTCCCGGTCGCTGTACACTGAAATTGTCAAATGCCTTTTTATCAAAAAGGTTGTGTATTTCGCCGGTAACAGTAGTGTTGATTTTACTTACCACATAGCTTGCGCCCATATGCTGCAGGTATTGGGATGGGATAGTTGCTTTTAGATCGCGGTTACCATCAGAAGCCCAATACAGGTAAAACTCATGAACATAAGAACTGCTGGCCCAGCACTGTAATGTATTGCCGGATTTATTGGTCTTGCTACGCCAGTTGATCTCTGCGTTGCCAAACAGGTAGGGTATATTCGGCAGGCGGTTGTTATAATATTTAGATTCGGCAGAAGAAGCGTATTTAGTGCCTGTCTTATTCCTGATGTCCTGGAAAGTACCATTTACAGTAACCTGCCATCCCCCGGCTGGTCTTATAACAAAGGAAGTTTCCAGCCCTGCAATGGCGGATTTCAACAGGTTTTGATACTGGGCGGTGTATTGCGCAATTTGTAAGTAAATGATATCATCAGTTCGCCTGTAAAAGGCATTCAGTTCGCCGCTCCATACCGGCTGGCTATAGCTGATTCCAAGGTTAATATTATGACTGGTCTCTGGTTTCAGCGTTGCATTTTGTTTGATGAGCGAAAAATCGCCAAACAACTCTTCGGCATCGGGTATTCTTGTGGCATACTCATAGGAAACCTTAACAACAAGCGGTACAACGGGCTGCCATTTCAACGCCTCGCTAAATCCGGACCGATTCCGTGACTGGCTGATTGGAATTACATTGTTGTTTACGAGGGAATAGCCGCCTGCATTGAACAGGAAGAGCTTTGCCGCACTTACAGCCGTGAGATTCAGCTTTTGAAATTTCTTTTCATATCCCAAACCTGCGGTCAGCTTTTTTAAGGAAGTGGCGTTTTCGTAAATGTTCTCCCCATAATAATCTCCGGCATAGTCATCTTTCCCGCTCCGGGTAAAATATCCATACACGATATTCAGGTTCAGGGAGTTGATGTTATCCTTTGAATAACTGGCATTGAGCCTGGCTAAGAATTGACGGGTATGCAGCTCCAGGTTTGTCTGGATGGAAGAAAACTCGCCTCCGTAACTTCTCCTGTTGGCTATTTTACCGTCCCATGTATAAGCGTTCAGAGTACTGTCTGTTAATCGCGACCGTTCATTGTTATAACCTGCAAAGAAATTGAGCCGCGTATATTTTACAAGAGAGTCCGCCATCCATTTTACATATACGGAATTATGATTGCTTTTTGTTGTTGCCGCTCCGTAAGGCTGTGTCATGATCAGGTTATGCTGTATGTCCTTATGCACAGATGCCGAGTTGAATGTTACAGAAAACAGATTGGCCCAGCGCTGATTGATAATACCGGCTTCTGCATTGGCCCTGAAGCTGCTGAACCCGTCATGAAACCGTTTCACTCTTGCCGGCACGGGGTTTCCGTATTGGTTCGGGATTTCCACATCTATTTTGTAATCGTTCTTGGAAAAGTTGTAGAAAGATGAAAGCGAAACGAAGTATTTATTGTTCCATGTATGTCTTCCATTCACACCGGCTTTATGCGTATGGAACGATCCGAATTGATAAGAAGCATCCAGGTAATCGGAATAATCCCTGCGACTGACGAGCTGTACTGCTCCGCCCAAAGCATCTGCACCCAGCGAAACAGGTACTACTCCTTTGTATACCTCCATCCGGTCTATAATAACGGAGGGGATATTGTTCATAGCCAGCGCACTGCCCATGAATTCGAGGGGAATGCCGTCCAGGAAGTAACGCACCTGCTTTCCCGCGATCCCGTTGAGCGAAATGTTGGAGTTACTACCCAATCCTCCCTGCTGACGTACCCTTACACCCGACACGGTGCTTAATATATCAATAGCATGGATGCTTCTTGTGTGAAATTTCTTTACGTCAATGACGGATACGGAGAGCGGTTGTTGTTTGACAGGTCCAAGCCGGTCTGCTGTTATGGTAATTGCCTGTAGCTGTTTCGCCGCAGCCGTGTCCGTTGCGGCAGACCGGGTATCCCTTACCTGTGCAAATACCGGTAACGCACAAATGAACAGCATGATTATTGAAAAATATTTATGCATTTCTTTACAATCACATGGTGTAATAATGGTCAGATGGTTTCCAGGTAGAGCTTTTGCAGTTCATTTGCAGTAATATCTTTTGTAGAAATGGTATGCACCAGGCTACCCTGCTTCATAATGCCGATCCTTGTACCCACATTTACTGCATTGAAAATATCATGCGTAGCCATGAAGATTGTTTTGCCTCCGGCGGCTAATTCTTTGCATATTTTAGTAAAATCCGCTGTGGCTTTGGGGTCAAGACCTGATGTAGGCTCATCCATCAGGATCACATCTGCATTTTTTGCAAGCGCAATGGCGATGCCTACTTTCTGTCGCATGCCTTTGGAATAAGTGGAAAGCCTTTGACTATGCGCTTCCTGCTGAAGACCTACCCTGCTCAGAAAGCCTTCCAACATGGTGGCCGAATATTTAAAGCCAGACAGCTGGCTAAAAAAACCGAGGTTTTCCAATCCTGTAAGATTACCGTATAGCTGAACGATCTCAGGTATATAAGACAGGTATTTACTTGTTATATTATTGGTTTTCTGTACTTTCTCCTCGTTAACATAGATCTCGCCAGATGAAGCCTTTATAAAACCAAGCAACAAATTAATGGTGGTGGTTTTTCCTGCGCCATTTTGTCCCAGCAGGCAAAATATTTCGCCCCTATCTATGGTAAGATCAAGGCTGTTCAACGCTGTTTTATCGCCATACTTTTTTGTAAGCCCTTCGGTATGTATTACACTGCTCATTACTTACTTTTTTATTTTTAATGCAACTCAGTTGCAATGTAAAGAAAAAAAACAAATTATGCAACATAGTTGCAATAATGTAAAAAATTTTTACAATGTTATAGCCCGGAACGGTCATTATTCGTCGTGTTTTGGCAGCTGCAGCAAATACCATGAACAACAACTTCAGTATCCATTCCGGTAAAACCTTCCGGCAATTGAAAAACTGGTGCAGGAATAGATTCAAGGCAGGTAGCTTTACCGCATGCTGTACAAATAAAATGCAGGTGCTTTTTATGATCAGAAGATGCATACCTGACGTTTTTAATTGATAAGGTATAAAGCAACCTGCCCTTTATACCCGGCACCACATGGATGATCCCTTTTTGGAGAAACAGCTCCAGGGTTCTATACAGCGTAACCCTGTCAAAGCCTCCATTTAAAATAGCAGATAACTGCCGTTGGCTGAGCGCTTCCTCATGCTGTATAAAAGCAAGAAACAACGCGCGCCGTGCCGGGGTGATGTATATGCCTTTCTGTTTTAAATATGCAACTGCCTCCATCTGCATGATTATGATATTTATTATTGCAACATTGTTGCATTAATTATATTTTTGCATTTTAATTATTTATTTATGTCATTGAGAATACGACTTAATTACGACCGTCTTGGCATCTTTACTTCTGTGACCTGCGCTGTTCATTGTACCCTTTTGCCGATCTTCATCAGCAGCCTTCCTTTTTGGGGAATTGACCTCCTGGAAAACAAAGGCATTGAATGGAGCATGATCGGTTTGGCCTTTCTTTTCGGAACAGTCTCACTTTATCATGGCTATAAACAACATCATCATAAGCTGTTGCCCGCTTTTTTGTTTGGGGCAGGCTTCAGTTTTCTTTTATCAAATCAGGTTACCGGTGAACAATATATTTACCTCCTTATTCCTGTATCCGCCTTATGCATTATCAGCGCACATTCGCTGAATATTTTTTATTGCCGTAAAAGCAGAAAATGCGCCGTAACCCTGCCAGGTAATAAGCCATCCCACAGGTCTACTTAACTTCTTCTGCATCCCGGAAGATGTAAATAAAATCGTTCACATCGGCGTCATTGAGCTCCATCGTTCCTTTTACAGTCAGGTATTCGTCTGTTTTAAAGCGGCGCGGCTTTGTTTTGAATTTCAGGGAAACAACAGATTCGGGGCCGCTCTGCCCGCAAAAAAAACAGGCAGCGTAAGGATTGCGCGATATGGCATATAAGCCTTCCTTTATGTCAAGTGGTATCATAAACCCGGCAATGACCAGCTCCTTATTGTTTAATCGTTTCACGTTGAAACCAAATACCGGATAGAGAAAATCCATCTGGTAATCTTTATTAAATTTCCTGCGAAAAGTGACGCCTGCCAGCATCTCCCAGTCTATTTCCGTGGGCTTGTCTACCGGCATTTCCGGAGAAGTTCCAGGCTCATTCCGGCCTGCCGTATAACGGAATAGTAAAACATCTGCATGCTTTACTGCGGAAACAAACACAAAGCCATTTGCATTATTGAATCCGTGCCGGCATATTTTTGAAAAATCGCTGCAGGAAACACCCACGAGCAAACCTCCCCACAGCAGGTACCGTTTTATCTTATTCATGTGCCAGCGTTTTAGATATGTTGATAAACCATGCTTTTATTGCAGGTACGCCGGCTGCCAGCATGCCGAGCAGTAGCGTAAGGGTCAATAGCTGCATATCACCCGGTATCTTCAACACCCAGGGTTGTATGTCTAGGTGGTAACTACTTTCAAGGCTTCCTGACAATGCCCACAGGACCAGCCTGCTCAAGAATATCCCAGCAATAAATCCTGCAATACACAGCACCATACTCTCCCATACCAGCAGCTTTATAAGGTCAGCACGTCCTGCCCCCATTGTCCGCATCAGCGCCAGCTCATATTTCCTTTCTTTCAGTGAATTGAACAGGGATATAAAAATGCTCAATGCAGAGAGCCCCATGATCCCCCATCCCACATATTGTAATGTATCTATACCCATGCCCATGAGCGAAAACAAGCGGTTTATTTCAATAGCGGGCACTGCCGCCATCATATTGGTTTGCGCATTAATAATGCGGGGAAGCTGCACGTTTCCCATAGGATTGCGGAATTTCAAGAGCACTGCGGTCAGCTCTTTATCAGGATGATCATCGTCATCATGGTACGCTTCATCATGAGCAGCATTCTCAGTTGCTTTATGCTCGTGATGCCCCTCTGCATCTTCTTCATCGTGATGATGATGCTCATGTATCTTCCAGACACTTTCGATATTCCCTATCAAAAGGTTATCTGCCACTGTGCCGGAGGGTTGCAGTATACCTGTAATTGTATAGGCGTGGTCTTTATGCACTGCCCCATGTCCATCCACGCCATGTGTGCTGTAAAAACGGCTACCTGTCTGCAGGTGAAGTTTTTTTGCCAGTGAGTGGCCTGCTACCACTTCAAAATCTTTCTCATACAATTTACCTGACTGGATTTTTGCACCGTACTTTTCCAGGTAATCCTCTGTTGTTCCCACTATGCTATAACCTTTATACGAATCGCCATAGGCCAATGGTATCGCCTTTTCCACATAAGGATGATGTATCCATTTTTCTGCTTCCGCATATGTAATATTACCGGTGGGCGCATCTATATGGTAGATAGCAGACAGGATCAGCTGCAGGGGACTTCCTTTGGCGCCGATCACCATATCCACATCATGTATATTGCCGGTGAGTTGCTTTTCAAATTGTTCCTGCAACAATAACAGCATAGAAATAATTCCTACACTCACCGTCAGCAAAACCCAGCTTAACAATGTAGTAAGCGGTTTTTGCAACAGGTTCCTGGTAGCCAGTTTCAGGATCATGGCAATTGAATACTTTGGTGAAAAATATTTTTTAACCGTTGGTCGTGGGTTACAATTACCAATGCAGCTTTATGTGTAACAGACTGCTCCCGTAAAAGGCTGGCTACCTGCATGCAGTGTTCATCATCGAGACTGGAAGTAGGTTCATCAGCCAGTACCAGTCCCGGCTCATTGACCAGGGCCCTGGCAATAGAGACCCTTTGTTGCTGCCCCTGGCTGAGCGCCGGTGTTTTTTTTGCGGCGTGACCCGCGATGTTTAGCTGCTCCAGGAGCGCCATTGCCTTTCCGCTGTCTTTTTTACTACCGGACAGCCATTGGGCAAGCAACAGGTTTTCCAGTACATTCAACGATTGCACAAAATGCGACTGTTGGAAAATGATACCGATATTTTTACCACGGAAAACATCCATCTGTTTTCCACTCAGCGTCTCAATATGGGTACCGCTGACGTTTATATTACCTGATGAAGGCTGAAGGATACCTCCCAGCAAATGCAGGAGTGTAGTCTTTCCCTTACCGGAAGAACCCGTTACCAGCAGGGCTTCACCAGCACCGCAATGAATATCAGGGAAACAAAACGATGCCTCGGGTGCATACGAAAAACGAATATCACGTGTGTATAACATGTGCTGATTGCTTTACTTCCATACCCGCCGCTTCCAACATCAGGTAATGCAGGTCTGTGTTTTTTACAAATGGTTTCAGCCATTCGCTTCCCGGCCCGTACATGGCAAGCTCCACATAATCACCTGAATGATCCATACTTATCCAGCCTACGGCATTATGCTTTTTCTGTATCTCCGAATAAAACTTAAAAGGCAGCTTTTTATAATTGTACAGGCCTTCTTCCTTTTCAATTCCCTTATAAAAGCTCAGCAGATGCCTGGCTTCCTCATCTGCAAGACGGATCTTGTTGACTTCATATACCCAGTCTTTGGTTTGTTGTAAATTGAAATCAGGCTTTATTCCATTTAATAAGTATTCGTTGGTATACCTGTATTGGGAAATGCTATTGAACTTTTTCGTTGCATCTGCATCGTAGATGGTTCCCGGGTTGGCATTTCCATGATCCGTGGTAATGATCACCAGCGTATTCCCGTCTTTTTCTGCAAACGCCATCGCTACCTTTATCGCCTCATCAAAAGCCAGTTGATCGTGAATTAATCCTGCAATATCATTGGCATGAGCTGCCCAATCTACCTTTCCGGCTTCTACCTGGAGCACAAATCCATTTGTATGGTCTTTCAGGTGATCAATGGCCACAGTGGTCATTTCTGCGAGTGTGGGGGTATTTTGCAAACCTGCATTGTTGATCCTGTCTATTGAATAGGGTAAGGCACCCGTACCGAAAACACCCAGCAACGGTTTGTTTTTTTGAATATTCCTCAAGCCCGGCCCGTCTTTAATAACCTGATATCCTTTTTGCTCGTATACTTTATACAGGTCCTTTTTGTCTGCTCTTTTATCGGGATTGAAAAACTCATCTCCCCCACCCATCAAAATATCCAATCCAATCTCCGCATAGGTGGCTGCGATATCCGGTTCGGCATTCCGCTTGGCTGCATTTACACAAAAGCCCGCGGGGGTTGCATGGGTGATCGTAACAGTAGTAACACAACCCGCTTTTTTGCCCGCCTTCTTAAATTTTTGCCAGACCGGCAAATGGAAAGCTCCGTCAGCGCCTATGTTCAACACACCGTTTTTTACCCTTATTCCACCACCAAAGGCTGAGCTGGCGGCAGCAGAATCTGTGACAATAGAGCTTGCCGACGCCGTATCCATCAAAGCCCTGCCCAATTTTTGTTCCTGGTATAATTTCATCCAGTTACTTTTCCTGCCAAGAATTTGCTGAGCGTACAGATCCGCCATAGCCAGGGTTCCTGTGCTCATGCCATCACTTATCAAGAAGATAATATTCTTTGCATACCTGCCGGAAAAATGATCATTCCGTTCGTGGCCCGGCGCAACGAGCGATGATGACCCGAAAAGGCCGGTACCGGCCACCGTTAGGGATGCATTTTTAAAAAACGACCTCCGTTTCACGATATTCCAGATTAATGAGTAAGATAAATGTTGGGGTATTTTAGTAACTGCTGCTGTTTATAAGTACGACTTCCGTTTTATCAGCAACCAGCCACCCGGCAGGCATATGCGTGTATACAGCCCGGAATATCCAAAAGCGTTCCTGGTTTCCGATGGTATATCAAATGCAACCAGCGTGGGCAAAGAAAACAGTTCCCTGCTGGCGGGGAGGCCCGCGGTCGCTTAATAGCCGGAGAAAGCCGTTAAAGTGATACCAGGAAGAAAAGCCATCCTTATATACCGTAGTCGCACCGGCAGCCGTTCCTGTAATAAAAAAGGGAGCAACAGGAAGTCCTGTAAGCTGAAAAGAGCAAAGCTCACAATCGTGACGATCATCCGTCCATACGCCGGTTGCCTTTTCCACCCTGCTTTCACCATTGCCATTATGCCGGTGAATATGTGTATGAATACTTTTGAGCGCTATAAAATGAACGAGAACAAGGAACAAAAAAGTCCCGGTGATCCTTCTTGCAAGTATATTATTCAATATGCGCACCAGCCAAAGTTAGTAAATTTTGGGATAATTGCAACTTAGTTGCATAATTTGTTTTTTAATTTATTTGCCTAATCGCTAATAGTTGGTCATTCTAGAACAGAACTACCTAGGCCCTATCTTCCTGCCCGCTCAGTTACAAACCGGGAAAATATTTTTCACAAACAGCATCGATCTTAGCCAGCTGCCCCGGCGACAATTTTTCTTTCTCCAACAGGCAACCTGTATACGCCATAACACCTTCACGCCGTAACATTTCATGAATACCTGCAATGCAACCGTGAAAATTATGCGCCACGTCAAATACTGCTGCGTTGGCATCGGTGATCTCAATGCCCTTTGCCAACATATTTTCAACACCGGCAAAACCGTTATTGATGCAATGTTTCACTTCCTGTAAAGTATTCACCGCATGGGCCGTACAAAACGCCCAATGCCCTAAAAGACCACCGACAAAAGTCTTTTCCACCGTTTTTCCATCCACCATAAACCGATAAGGTGTAAGAAGATCGGCGACAATATTATCGTCATTGCCGGTATACAAGGCAATTTCATCTTTTCTCGAAGAATAACACACTGCCTTTACCACATCGATCGTGTGATACCTGTTGAATGCCGCGATCTTGATCGCGTATACCCCCTGTATCTCTGCAAATTGCTTCCAGAAATCATAACTCAGCACCCTCCCTCCTACAGCCGGTTGCAAATAAAAGCCAAATACCGGGATAACGGATGCGACCGCTTTCACTCTTTCCAGCAATACATCTTCCGTATAATGAGATAAGCCACCCATGCTCAGCAGCCCCATATGATAACCATATTTCCGTGCAGCTTCTGCCTCTGCAACCGCCTGGCTGGTTTCCCCACAAATACCGGCTACTTTTAAAAATGGGCTTTCCAAAGGAGCAGAATCAATTTCTTCCGCAACAATCCTTAGTACCGGCTCCAGCAACTGAAACTCCTTATAACGTATTTCGAACTGTGTGGTGTGAACCCCTACCGCCACCCCTCCTGCACCACTGTTGATATAATAACGGGTGAGCGCTCGCTGCCCGGGCTCATCGATCTGTTTCGAATCTTTTTGCAAAACCAGCGGGTGCGCCGGGATAACGGTGCCACTGTATAAAAGCCTGGTTATTGCAGCAGACAAACCGGTTTGTGTATACTTAGTAGTTTCCATCTCTTTCCTGAAAATGTGTTGGTTTATTTATGGTTGCTCCTTCGTTTCTTATCCAATCACCGATCATTTCCATCATCACTTTAAGCGAAGTAGAGGGGTATCCGAATCGTTTAAAGCTTTCCGCCGCATTGCTGAGCAATGCTGTTGACGACTCCTGCCCGGTGAAAACGGGTTTCTTATCAAAAAAATCACCATACCACGTTGCTATCCAGCGAACGGAAACTGTTTCGGGGCCTGTAATATTCAGTATAGTAGAAGGTGTGGAGCAATGCAATAAGCTCCTGATAGCAAATTCATTGGCATCCGCCTGCCATATCACATTCACATTGCCCATGGTAAGGTCAATAGCCCTGCCTTCCCATACAGAACGGGCAATTTCCAGCAATACGCCATATTTCACATCGTTCGCGTAGTTCAACCGGTAAATAAGGAGGGGCGTATTATACTTTCCTGAGAAGTATTGAAATATTCTTTCCCGGCCGAGACATGACTGGCCATATTCCCCTGCCGGCTGAGGGGGTAATTGCTCTGTTGCTCCGCCACTATCCGTTTCCGTTAGCGGGTATACATTTCCTGTAGAAAAGACCACGATCCTGGAATCTTTATAATATTCTGCCACGCGGGATGGCAGGAAGGTATTCATCGCCCATGTAAAAGGCTCATTCCCTTTTGTGCCAAACTTTGTACCTGCCAGGTAAAGCACATTTTTCACTTTGGGAAAGGTTGCCCATACCTTATCATCCAGCAGGTCGGCTTTAATGGTTTGTATACCTTCGTCCTCCAGTTCCTGTTGTAGTCCCGGTTCTGAAAACCTGGCGACACCTGTTACTTTTTTTTCTATCCCGGCCCTGACAATCGCCGCTTTACAAAGCCGGGCAAGGTCCGGTCCCATTTTACCCCCCACGCCTAATATGATGATATCGCCATCTATGGCGGTTATATCTCTTATCAGCTTTTCGGAAGGCTGCAAGAGAGCGATATACTTTTGTAACAGGTCAGTCATATATTATTTTAAAAAACGCTTTTAAATTAAATAAGGCTATTACAGGTGCATTTCAAGCTTTCGTTCTTTACAAATCTATCACTCAGTGAGACACCAGCCGGTAGCAGGCGCTACAGGTGGGTGTCACCACCATGGTCGTCAATTTAAGCCTGAAGGGCTTACATATGAATAGCCCCCAACGAAGTTGGGAGGCAAATATCAAGGTTTTTGTTGAACCCCGAATGGGGTTCAATGTAAGCCTTGAACTTACCACCGGTACAACCGGTGGTTATTCAAATTAAACCCCTTCGGGGTATTTTACAGATCGTATTCCTAAAGTTGACGGCTATGGTGTCACCACCCGCCTGAAAAATTTGAACTTTTATTACGGCATCTGCTTATCTCCGATTTTACCGCAATGAGAATCGTTTTCGCCGAAGGTAAATGCGTCCATTATTGCCATTATACATTAACAGGATTATATGCAAGCTTATATAAGCGGAGGCATTAATTTTCGGGTACGTACCCAACCCTAACCAAATTTAAAAGTAAGCAGGTATTTAACAAAATAATTTTCATACCTGATAATAAGCGTAATTCTCCTTTGTCACAATATCAATCGGCATATGGTACACCTCCGGAACCCTACGATTCAATATAAGATGGTGATAGAGTGCCATAATACCCCGGTAGCCCTGCTCCTGCGGCTTCTGGCAGATCAGGAAATCTATTAAGCCATTCTTAAGATAATCAATGCTGGAAGGTATAAGATCATAACCAATGATTTTTATACGCTTGATATGATTTCTTTCCAGGCATTTAGCCACGCTTACCACGCGGGAATTGGTAACGAATAGCAAACCAATGCGAGGGTTTTTTGTCAATACTTCCAGGATCTTCTTTTCAATTGTTTTCTCGTTTACATTGGTAATATCAGCCTTTAAAATTTCGTTCCTGATCTTATAACGCGCAAAGTAAGACCGTACCCCCTCTTCTTTACGCAACAGCCGGTTATGCCTGGTATTTTTAATTTCCCGGGAAATATTGATGATCAGAACCTGGTCACGGGGTTTTACAAGATAGCTGATCAGCTGACCACCGAGATACCCGCTCGCAAACAGGTCGGGCCCTATATAGGAAAGGCTTTTCTGATCAGGAATATCGGAATTGATGAATACATATGGAATGTTCCTGGCTTCACATGCGCGGGTGAATGTTATGGATTCTTCAATAAAGAAAGGTGCCAGCAGCACACCATCAAATTTTCCTTTCAAAATTTTATCCGAGCTTTTAAGAAAGGAGTCCTTATCATTCTGATCAAAGAAAAAGGTGGTAACCCCCACTCCCATTGATTTTATTTCTTCTGACGCCAGCTTTATGCCACTGGCAGGACCTTCCCAGAAAAAGCCCGATTCTTCATTGATCTCCGGGATCAGCACTGCAAAATGATACGCTTTCATGGAAGCAAGCCTTCTGCCGATAATATTAGGCTGGTAATTCATTTCATCAATTACCTTCTTCACCTTTTCCAGTGTTTTTTTGGAAACACCCGGTCTGCCATGAATTACCCTGTCTACAGTTGCCAGCGCAACATTCGCTCTACGCGCTATTTCCTTTACGCCGGTTGGGGTAGATTTTCTGGCTTTGGCCATATTGCTCTTTTACGGTAACAAAACGATCAAATTTAATGCTGTTTCGGGTATGCCTCCAATTTTTAAAGATTCATCCTTTTAACGCTGAAAAATATTCTTCTGCCGGATATTTTCAGGCAAAATGCCCCGGCCGGAACAGGTTTTCGTTTACCCCAATTCCGGTCCGCATATAGCAAACATATGGCTGCTGACGCCGGGAAAAGGGTTTCCTCCTTTGTACATTCTTGTAAAATAACGTTGTGTGTTGAATCCGGCGGCAGTTAATGAATACATCAATTCCTCCTTATCGCATAACACATCTATAACAACCGGTCTTCCTGTAAGCTTGTCCAGCGCATGCATTAGAAGTAAATGGGCGCCTGACTGGGTAAGGGCTGTTACAGGACCTATGTGGTGGTATTTGCTTCCGTCTCTTCCCAAGGCAAACCCCGTAATTCGGCCATTCCTTACCAATACCCATGCCTTATGCGGACAGACCTTTATCAGCATTTCAATTAGCGGCGCCCGGTTTACACCAAAAACGGCTTCGTCCAGGGTTACGATCCCGGGAATATGTTCCGGCCGGACCGGTTCCGGTAAAACCTCATCGCCGGGAACAGCTATATCAGGGAGCGCTGTATGCACCATTCTTGCAATACGGTATTCATTTTTGAAGCCAAATTTTGTATACACCTGCTGTCCCTGGGGTGTGGCATCGAGCTTAATGGAAGAGAAGGATCTCAACTTTCCGAAAACATGGTCAAGCAGTAATTTGCTGAGCCCCCTCCCTCTGTATGTTTTTTTTACCAGCACCATTCCAATCCAGGCAAGCCGGTTTGAATAATGAATAGACGTGGTTGTTGCAACGATCTCTTTTTCGCACACAGCAGCCACACAAATGCTTCCCGGATATGTTATTAAAAACTCCCAGTCGCTTGCCGTTTGGTTCCAGCCTTCCGCAGCAGACAGGCTTAATGCAGCCACGGCGTCTTCCGCCCGCATGACGCTTATTGTAATATCGTTATCTTTCATGGAACGATGCAGGTTATAGTGCAATCCTTTAAAACCTCAAAAGATTCATAATGCTTTCTCCGATACGCCGGCTCCCCAACACACGTCATCAGTGCAATATGAAACCTCCGGGGAAGAACCGTGCCAGCTGGCATTGAATAGTTTCAAAACCGGGTACGTAACCGATGATTTCAAATGTATAATAAATATTTATAAAAGAATAAAGAAAAATATGTTTACTCTTCAGCTATCAGCCACTTATAGTATCCGGTATAGATGCTTCCTGCGTCGGCATGACAAGCTGTGGAGCCTGGTTCAGCAATAGTGTAACTGTTCGGCATTAGTACCATCGTTCAATTCATATTCCACAGTCTGTCATTCCGGGGAACGGGGAATCTGTTTTACCTAAGGTAACCTGATACAGCATGATCCCCATAATGTAAATAATAGAAACCCTGCAACGATAGATGCCTCCTGCGTCGGCATGACAAGCT
>Ga0222429_100732_pt1 | contig 15281 bp, 11 predicted proteins | sample 1B50Ametagenome_FD_182475 | JGI IMG/M metagenome (GOLD analysis project Ga0222429, IMG submission 182475) | Enriched microbial communities from leaf-cutter ant dump, University of Wisconsin, Madison, United States - 1B50A (version 2) | ecosystem: Environmental > Terrestrial > Nest > Insects nest...
CACCGCCTACCACGAGGCGGGCCACGCGCTGATCGGCAAGCTGCTGCCCAAGTGCGACCCGGTGCACAAGGTCACCATCATCCCGCGCGGGCGCGCGCTGGGCGTGACCATGAGCCTGCCCGAGAAGGATCGCTACTCCTACGACAAGGAGTACATGCTGAACCAGATCGCCATGCTGTTCGGCGGGCGCATCGCCGAGGAAGTCTTCATGCACCAGATGACCACCGGTGCCAGCAACGACTTCGAGCGTGCCACCAACCTGGCGCGCGACATGGTCATGAAGTACGGCATGAGCGAGGCGCTGGGCCCGATGGTCTACGCCGAGAACGAGGGCGAGGTGTTCCTGGGCCGCTCGGTCACCAAGACGACCAGCATCTCGGAAGAGACCATGCAGAAGGTTGACGCCGAGGTGCGCCGCATCATCGACGAGCAGTACGCGCTGGCGCGCCGCCTGATCGAGGAAAACAGCGACAAGATGCACGCCATGGCCAAGGCCATGCTCGACTGGGAAACCATCGACGCCGAGCAGCTCGACGACATCATGGCCGGCAAGGATCCGCGCCCCCCGAAGGACTGGACACCGCGCACGCCCCCGTCCGGAGGCGACGACGGCAGCGGCGGAACGCCCGCCGTCAAGACCGATCCCTCGCCCACGGCGGCGTAAACCATCAAACGGGGCCCAGCGCCCCGTTTTTCATAGCCCCGCATGTACTGGCACACCTCCCGCTTTCGCATCGACCTGTCGCGCCCGCGGGTCATGGGCATCGTCAACGTCACGCCCGACTCGTTTTCCGACGGCGGCCGGCATGCCGATGCGCAGTCCGCGCTGCGGCACTGCGAGCAGTTGCTGAAAGACGGCGCCGCCATCCTGGACATCGGCGGCGAATCCACCCGCCCCGGCAGCCCCGGCGTGCCGCTGGAGGTGGAGCTGGCGCGCGTGCTGCCCGTGGTGCGGCACGCCGTGGGCCTGGGCGTGCCGGTATCGGTGGACACCTACAAGGCCGAGGTCATGCAGGCGGCGCTGGATCTGGGCGCCGACATCGTCAACGACGTCTGGGCGCTGCGCCAGCGCGGCGCCCTGGACGTGGTGGCCGCGCACCCCGATTGCGGCGTGTGCCTGATGCACATGCACCGCGACCCGCAGACCATGCAGGCAGCGCCGATGCAGGGCGACGTGGTGCCGCAGGTGCGCGCCTTCCTGCTGGAGCGCGCACAGGCGCTGCAGGCGCGCGCAATTGCAAAACATCGTGTCGTGCTCGACCCGGGCATCGGTTTCGGCAAGACGGTGCCGCAGAATTTCGCCCTGCTGGCGCGCCAGCGCGAGCTGCTGGCCGCAGGCTACCCGGTGCTGGCCGGCTGGTCGCGCAAATCCTCGCTGGGCGCCGTCACGGGCCTGGCCGTGGACGAGCGCCTGGTGCCCAGCGTGGCCGCCGCGCTGCTGGCCGCGGAGCAGGGCGCGCGCATCGTGCGCGTGCACGACGTGCGCGCCACCGTGGCGGCGCTGGCCGTATGGCAGGCCGTGCAGGAGCAGGCCGCGCAGGGCTGAACGAGCAATCACACCAAGAAAGATACTGGATGACACGTCAATACTTCGGCACCGACGGCATACGCGGCACCGTCGGCCAGTCGCCGATCACCCCCGACTTCGTGCTGCGCCTGGGCCACGCCGTGGGCCGGGTGCTGCGCCAGGACGAGGAACGCCCCACGGTGCTGATCGGCAAGGACACGCGCATCTCCGGCTACATGCTGGAGAGCGCGCTGGAGTCGGGGCTGATCTCGGCCGGCGTGGACGTGGTGCTGCTCGGCCCCCTGCCCACGCCCGGCGTGGCCTACCTCACGCGCGCGCTGCGCGCCAATCTGGGGGTGGTCATCTCGGCCAGCCACAACGCCTACCCGGACAACGGCATCAAGTTCTTCAGCGCCACGGGCGCCAAGCTGCCCGACGCCTGGGAACTGCAGGTGGAGCAGGCGCTGGAGCAGCCGCCGCAGTGGGTCGATTCGGCCACGCTGGGGCGCGCGCGCCGCCTGGACGACGCGGCCGGGCGCTACATCGAGTTCTGCAAGAGCACGCTCGACCACGACCTGACGCTGCGCGGCCTGAAGATCGTGGTCGATGCGGCGCACGGCGCGGCCTACCACATCGCGCCCAAGGTGTTCCACGAACTGGGCGCCGAGGTCATTGCCATAGGCTGCGCGCCCGACGGCCTGAACATCAACCACGAGGTGGGCGCCACCCACCCCGACGCGCTGGTGCGCGCCGTGCGCGCCAACCATGCCCACTACGGCGTGGCCCTGGACGGCGACGCGGACCGCCTGCAGATGGTGGACGGCACGGGCCGTTTGTTCAACGGCGACGAACTGCTCTACCTGATGGCCGCCGACCGCCTGCAGCAGGGCGAGCCGGTGCCCGGCGTGGTGGGCACGCAGATGACCAACATGGCGGTGGAGCTGGCCCTGCAGGCGCGCGGCGTGCAGTTCGTGCGCGCCAAGGTGGGCGACCGCTACGTGCTCGAAGAACTCAGCCGCAACGGCTGGCTGCTGGGCGGCGAGGGCTCGGGCCACCTGCTGGCGCTGGACAAGCACACCACGGGCGACGGCCTGATCAGCGCGCTGCAGGTGCTGCAGGCCTGCGTGCGCGGGCGCAAGAGCCTGGCCGAACTGCTGGCCGACGTGCCGCTGCTGCCGCAGGTGCTGCTCAACGTGCGCCTGAGCCCGCAGCAGGACTGGAAGGCCAACCGCCTGCTGGACGACACCCTGCAGCAGGTGAACGCCGAACTGGCCGGCAGCGGCCGCGTGCTGGTGCGCGCCAGCGGCACCGAGCCGCTTTTGCGCGTGATGGTCGAGGCGCGCGATGCCGCGCAGGCCAACCGCTGCGCCCAGCGCCTGGCGGACGCGGCGCGCGCGGGGTAGCGCTGCCAGCGCGCATGGCGGTGCGGCGCTGGCGGGCGGCGCGCCAGCGCGTCAGGCCGCCCGCTGGAGCAGGAAGTCCGTCAGGTTGGCGCTGGGCTGGGGCTTGCTGAAGAAGTAGCCCTGCGCCTCGTCGCAGCCCTGCGAGCGCAGGAAGTCCAGCTGCTCTGCGGTCTCCACGCCCTCGGCCGTGGTGTGCATGCCCAGCGCCTGCGCCATGCGGATGATGGCGCTGACGATGGCGCGGTCATTGCAGTCCTGGTGCAGGTCGCGCACGAACGACTGGTCGATCTTCAGGCGGTAGATCTGGAAGCGCTTGAGCTGGCTGAGCGACGAGTAGCCGGTGCCGAAGTCGTCCACCGCCATGCGCACGCCCCGGGCGTGCAATTGCTCCATGGTGGCGATGGCCGCGTGCGAATCGGAAACGGCCACGTTCTCCGTCAGCTCCAGCTCCAGCCGGTCGCCCGGAATGTCGTATTCGGCCAGCAGGCGCTCGATCAGCTCGGGCAGCCGGGGCTCGCGGAACTGTACGGCCGACAGGTTCACCGCCATGGTCAGCTCGGTCAGGCCGCTGGCGCGCCAGGCCCGCAGCTGGGCCAGCGCCTCGCGCAGCGCCCACTCGCCAATCTGCAGGATCTGGGCGTTGTCCTCGGCCACGGGGATGAATTCCGACGGCGCGATGGCGCCCAGCTCGGGATGCTGCCAGCGCAACAGCGCCTCCACGCCGCAGAGCTTGCCGCTCGTCAGCGAAATCTGCGGCTGGTAGTGCAGCTGCAGCTGCTCGCGCTCCAGCGCGCGGTGCAGCGCGTTGCCCAGCTGCAGCGCGCGCACCGCCTGGGCCTGCATCTCGGGGGTGAAGATGCGAAAGCTGTTGCGCCCGCCGGCCTTGGCTCGGTACATGGCGGTGTCGGCGGCCTGGATCAGGGCCTCGAAGTTGTCGCCGTGCTCGGGGTACAGCGCGATGCCCATCGACAGCGCCACGCTCAACTCGTGGCGCCCGATCTGCAAGGGCTGGCTGGCGGCGGCCTGCACCTTGGCCGCAACGCGCGCCGCGCCCTGGGCGTTGGCGCGCGGCAGCAGCAGCACGAATTCGTCGCCGCCCAGGCGCGCCACGGTGTCGCGCTCGCGCACCACGGCGCTCAGGCGCTTGGCGAATTCGACCAGCAGCGCGTCGCCGATGCGGTGCCCCAGCGAGTCGTTGACGTGCTTGAAGTTGTCCAGGTCGAGGAACACCAGCGCCAGCGGCGTCTGCTGCTCGTGCGCCTGGCACAGCGCCTGCTGGCCGCGTTCGGCCAGCAGCATGCGGTTGGGCAGGCGCGTCAGGTTGTCGTAGTGCGCCATCCAGTGGATGCGCTCCTGATCCAGGCGGCGCTCGTTGATCTCGCTGTGCAGGTCGCTGACCGTCTTGCGCAGCTCGCGCGTTCTCTCGCGCACCTGCAGTTCCAGTTCGGCGTGCATCTGCGCCAGCCTGGCCTGGATGCGCAGGCGCTCGCTCACGTCCATCACGATCCAGAGCGTGCCCAGCTCCAGGTTGTCGGGGTCGATGGCCTTGCTGCGCACTTCGCAGACCACGGCGTGCCCGTCCTTGGCGCGCAGCGTCATCTGGCCTTCGAAGCTCCTGCCCGCGCGCAGCGGGGCGTAGCAGCGCTCGCCGGCGTCCTCCCAGTCGGCGTCGCTCAGGTACCAGGTGCGCGAATGCACGCCTTGCAGCTCGCCGGGCGCGTAGCCCAGGATTTGCTCGAAATGCCGGTTGCAGCGCGTCAGGTGGCGCTTGCGCAGCACCACGATGCCGACCATGGCGTGGTCGAACAGCACCTGTTTTTCCCGCTCCGCCGCCGACAGGCGGGCCTGGGCGCGCTTTTGCTCGTCGATGTCGTCAACGATCCAGATCGAGCCCTCGGTGCTGTCGCCGGGGTCGATCAGCCGGCCCGTCAGGTGGGCCCAGAACAATTGCCCGTTGGAGCGGCGCATCTGGCGCTCGGCGCGGTAGGTGCCGCCTTCGGACATGACCGGGTAGGCCACGCGCCCCAGCTCGCGGAAGGCGTCGCGCCCGGGGTGCAGCTGCTCGCTGCTGCAGCCTATGGCCTCGTCGGGGCTGCGCAGCCGGAAAATCTCGGCATAGCGGGCGTTGCAGCGCACGACGACGCGGTCGCGGATGAAAACGATGCCAACGCCCGCGCTGTCGAGCAGCGTCTGCTGTTCGCGCAGGGTACGTTCGAGTCTGATGGTCGAGGCCGAACCTGGCGGGGCTGCCAGGGTTGCGTCCGCAGAAGACATGGATGGGGCGAGACAGGGGGAAGGGCGCGGCAAGGCGCGGCGTGTGCTTGTTGCAAATTGTATATAAATTGAGCGGGCATGGTTCCGCGCCGCATTCGGGAAATTCCCCGGCTTGACAAGCGCCCGGCATGCCGGCAACCGACATCATGCTGTCATGTGACGTATGCACATTGGCCGGCAGGAGGCGCCTGCGCTGGCACGTGCGGCTTGGGTGGGCGGCCTCTGCAACCACAGGAGCCATCCATGCGCGACATACCTTCCCCGACCATGCCCCTGAGCCCGTCCCACCTGCCCAGGGGGTCTCTTCATCGCCCATGCGCTGCGCCGGGGCTGGACGGCCGTGCGCCGGCGCATGGCGCGGTACAGGTAGCCTGGGCGCGTCACCAGGACGAGGTGCGCGAGGCGCAGCGCCTGCGCCACGCCGTGTTCGTGCAGGAGATGGGCGCGCGCCTGCAGACGCCGCTGGCCGGGCACGACATCGACCTGTTCGACGATTTTTGCGAGCACCTGCTGGTGCGCGACCAGGCCGGCGGCCAGGTCATAGGCACGTACCGCGTGCTCACTCCCGCCCAGGCGCGCCGCGTGGGCAGCACCTACAGCGACACCGAGTTCGACCTGACGCGGCTGCGCAGCCTGCGCGCGCGCATGGTCGAGCTGGGGCGCAGCTGCGTGCACCCGGCGCACCGCCATGGCGGCGTGATCATGGCGCTGTGGGGCGCGCTGGCCGGCTTCATGGTGCGCAACCGGCTCGACGTGATGGTCGGCTGCGCCAGCATTCCGATGCTGCACGGCGGCATCGTCAGCGGCGACGCGGCCGCCAGCATCTGGCGCCAGCTGCGCGCCACGCACCTGGCGGCCATCGAATACCAGGTGCTGCCGCGCCTGGCGCTGCCCGTGGAACGGCTCGACGACAGCCTGGCGGTGGAGCCGCCGGCGCTCATCAAGGGCTATTTGCGCCTGGGCGCCAAGGTGCTGGGGGCGCCGGCCTGGGACCCGGACTTCAACACCGCCGACCTGCCCATACTGATGCGCCTGGACGACCTGCCGCCGCGCTACCGGCGCCACTTCCTGGATGCGCATGCCGCATGACGGCGGCGCGCCGGTGTCACGCAACGGTCATGGTGATGTCATGCGACTGTCACGGCAGGCCCGCAGACTCGGCCGCGTTCCCTGACAGCATGCCCGCGCCCATGAACTCCTTGCCTGCCGTGCCCGAATTTGCCGGGCAGCCCCAGCCCCAGCCCCAACCCGAAGCGCCCGTTGCCGCGCCGCAGGAGGAGGGCGGCGCGGCCGCCGCCCGCAGCCAGCCCGGCCTGCTCGACCGCGACCACAGCATCCTGGCCTTCAACGAGCGCGTGCTCGACTGGGCGCTGCGCGCCGACGTGCCGCTGCTGGAGCGCCTGCGCTACCTGTGCATCGTCTCGTCCAACCTCGACGAATTCTTTGAAATCCGCGCCGCGGCCCACCTGGGGCCGGTTGGCACCCAGGGCGACGGCAGCTTTGCCGCCCTGGCCGGCAAGGTGCACCGACTGGTGGCGCGCCAGTACGCGCTGTACAACGGCGAACTGCTGCCGGCGCTGGCCGGGCACGGCATCCGCATCGTCGGCCATGGCGAGCGCAGCCGGGCGCAGCGGCGCTGGGTGCGCGACTACTTCCAGCGCCAGGTGCGCCCGCTGCTGATCCCGGTGGGGCTCGACCCCGCGCACCCATTCCCGCAGGTGGCCAACAAGTCGCTCAACTTCATCGTGCGCCTGCGCGGCGGCGACGCCTTCGGGCGCGCCAACGAGGTGGCCATCGTCAAGGTGCCGCGCGCGCTGGCGCGCATCATGCGCCTGCCGGCCGAGGTGGCGCCTGCGGAGCAGCTGTTCGTCAGCCTGTCGAGCGTCATCCGCGCGCACCTGGGCGACCTGTTCCCGGGCCGCCAGGTGTGCGAGTTCTCGCAGTTCCGCGTCACGCGCCATTCGGACCTGGCGGTCGACGAGGAGGACGTGGGCAACCTGCGCACCGCGCTGCGCCAGGGCCTGCAGCAGCGCCACTACGGGCGGGCGGTGCGGCTGGAGGTGTCGGCCGGCTGCTCGCCTTTCCTGGCCGGTTTTCTGCAAACCCAGTTCGCCCTGCCCGACGCGGCCGTGCTGCGCGTGGGCGGCCCGGTCAACCTGGTGCGGCTGCTGCAGCTGGTGGATCTGGCGGGCGCGCCCGAGCTGCTGTTCTCCGCATGGCGCCCGGCCTGGCCGCGCGAGCTGGCGCGCACCGGCGGCGTGATGGCGCAGATGCGCCGGCGCGACATCCTGATCCACCAGCCCTTCGAGAGCTTCGACGCGGTGCTCGCCTTCCTGCGCGAGGCCGTGCACGACCCGCAGGTGCTGGCCATCAAGCAGACCATCTACCGCACCGGCGCCGACTCCGAGATGATGGAGCTGCTGCGCGAGGCGGTGCGCCGCGGCAAGGAAGTGACGGCGGTGGTGGAGCTGAAGGCGCGCTTTGACGAAGAGGCCAACATCAACTGGGCCGAGGCGCTGGAGTCGATCGGCGCGCAGGTGGTCTACGGCGTGGTGGGCCTGAAGACCCACGCCAAGATGCTGCTGGTGACGCGCCGCGAGGGCCAGCGCCTGCGCCGCTACGGCCACCTGTCCACGGGCAACTACAACCCGCGCACCGCGCGCCTGTACACCGACCTGAGCCACCTGACGGCCGACGAGCACATCACCGCCGACATGGACGCCGTGTTCGACCACCTGGCCAACCAGAACCGCCGGCCCCGGTTGCGGCGCCTGCTGCTGGCGCCGTTCGACCTGCAGCGCGCTTTGGTCGGGAAGATCGACGCCGTGGGCCTGGCCGCCGAGCGCGGCGCGGGCGGGCGCATCGTCGCCAAGATGAACGCGCTGACCGACGAGGTGCTGGTCCAGGCGCTGCTGCGCGCCGCGCGGCGCGGCGCGCGCATTGACCTGATCGTGCGCGGCGCCTGCACGCTGCCGGCGGGGCTGGCGGGCTGGGCGGAGAACATCCGCGTGCGCTCAATCATCGGGCGCTTTCTGGAGCACACCCGGGTGTTCTACTTCGGCATGGGCCGCAGCGACGAGCTGTACCTGGCCAGCGCCGACTGGATGAACCGCAACATGCTGCGCCGCGTCGAGATTGCCTGGCCCATCCACGACCGGCAGATGCGCCAGCGCATCATCGACGAATGCCTGGTGGCCTACCTGCACGACGACCGCGACGCCTGGACGCTGCACCCGGACGGCGGTTACGCCCGCCCGCCGCGCGTCACCGAAGGCCACGGCGCGCAGCTGGCGCTGATGGGGCGCTACGCCCCGCCTGAGGCCAAGGGCGCCGCCGCGTAAGCGCGCTACCCCAGCTCGGCCGCGTATTCCCAGGGCGTGCGCGCCCAGGCGTTGCCTTCCTCGCGCAGCAGCCAGGCTGATTGCGGGTACGCCTGCGCCCAGCCGGCGCGCGTGCGCACGGTGCAGCGCCGGCCCTGCAGCGTCAGGGTCAGCCCGTCCAGGTCGGGCGCGCGGCGCGCGTGGCACAGCGCCAGGGCGGTGCGCAGGCACATCAGCTGCCAGGCCAGCTGCGGGTCGTCCAGCGCGTCGCCCAGCCGGCGCAGTTTGCCGCGCTGGGCGCGCACCAGCAGGGCCAGGCGCTGCAGCTCGGGCAGGGCAAAGCCGGCAATGTCGGCGTGCTCCAGGATGTAGGCGCCATGGTGCTGGTGGTCGCCGTGCGCGATGGCGCGGCCGATCTCGTGCAGCCGCGCGGCCCAGTCGAGCTTGCGCGCGGCGCGCTCGCCGCCCGCGGGCGCGGCCTGCAGGAACAGCGCGGTGGCCAGCTGCGCCACGCGCCCGGCCTGCGGCTCGTCCACGGCAAAACGCCGCATCAGCGCGCGCACGCTGGCGCTGCGCAGGTCGGTGGCGGGCTGCTCGCGGTCGATCAGCTCGTACAGCGCGCCCTGGCGCAGCGCGCCCTGGGCCACGGTCATGGTCTGGATGCCCAGCAGCGCGAACACGGCGCGCAGAATGCTCAGGCCGCCGCCGATCACCGCGCGTCGGTCGTCCTTGAGCCCTTCCAGGCGCAGCCGGTCGGCGCTGCGCGCCTGCAGCAGTTGCGCCAGCAGCCAGTCCAGCCCCTCTTGCGTGATCACGCCGGCCTGGCCCAGCGCGGCTGCTGCCGCGCCCACCGTGCCCGACGAGCCGTAGGCCACGTCCCAGCTGCCGGGCGGGAACTGGTCCAGGGCTTCTTCGAACACCGCCTGGGCGGCCACTTCGGCGGCCTGGAATGCGCTGGCGCTGAAGGCGCCGTCGGCAAAAAAGCGCGCCGACCAGGACACGCTGCCCACGCGGCACGAAGCCGCGGCGCTGGGCGTGAACTGGCGGCCCAGGATCAGTTCGGTGGAGCGCCCGCCGATGTCCACCACCAGGCGGCGCTCGTCGCTTTGCGGCAGCAGGCGCGCCACGCCCTTGTAGATCAGGCGCGCTTCCTCCAAGCCCGGGACGACTTCGATGGGAAAGCCCAGTATGGCGCTGGCGCGCGCGATGAAAACGTCGCGGTTGGCCGCTTCGCGCAATGTTTGCGTGGCCACGGCGCGTACCTGGGGGCGGGTGAATCCGGCCAGGCGCTCGGCAAAGCGCGCCAGGCAGTCCCAGCCGCGCTGCATGGCGTCCGGGGTCAGGTTGTGGTTGCCGTCCAGGCCGGCGCCCTGGCGCACGGTTTCCTTCAGGTATTCGATGCGCTGGATCTGTCCATGCTCCAGGCGGCCGATTTCCAGGCGAAAGCTGTTCGACCCCAGGTCGACCGCGGCCAGCAATGTTCCGTCTTGCATGCAGGTATGCCGATGTGGTTTTTTTGAAGCGGCGCAGCATAGCACCGCGTGCGGCGCCGGGCGTGCCGGGCCGGGGGCGTCAGCCGATGATGCGCCCGTCGGCCGTGAGCATGGCCTGGGTGACCAGCGCCGCTGATGGCCGTCCGTCCTGGTACTGCACCTGGAACCCGTCCACCGAATGCGGCAGGCGCCTGCGGCACAGGGCCAGCACGCTGGCGCGGGTGCACGGCCCGGCCACCTCGGCCAGCAGCTGCGCCGTGTGGCGCGCGGCGATGAAGCCGGCCAGGCCTTGCGGCGTGGGCGGCTCGTCGTACAGGCGCGCCAGCGCGCTGCGGTAGGCGCGCACCACCGGCAGGCTGCTGTGCAGCACGGGCACGGGCTGGGTGGATATGACCGATACGCCGCGCGGCAGCCGGCCCAGGTCGGTCAGCACCTGCAGGTTCACGTCGGCCAGCGCCACCACGTAGCACTGGCGCCCGGGCGGCAGGCGCAGCTGGCCGATGAAGCCGTACAGCTCCAGCGTGGCGCCGGCAAACAGCACCATGGCGGGCGGGTCGTCCGCCCGCACGGCCTGCAGGCGCAGGCCGGCGGCCTGGGCGGCACGCGCCAGGCTGGCCTGCAGCTGCGTGCGCAGCGTAGGGCTGGCGTAGGCCACGCCGGCCTGGGTGATGCCCATGGTGGCCAGCGAGCGCAGCGCGTGCGCAATCTGTGCCTGGTAGTCGGCGAAGATGGGGAACACGCAGTCGTGCCCGCCCTGCCAGGCGCGCATCAGCCACGGCGCCACCTGCGCCAGCGTGGGCGCGTCCGCCTGCAGGCGGGCCACGGCGGCGGCGGCGCTGTCGCCCACGCAGCCCGACAGGGCCACGCAGTCGGGCTGGGCCAGCGCGGCCTGCCAGGCGCGCTGCAGCGCGTCGTCGCTGCCGTCGGTGGGCAGCACCAGGTGCTGCACGCGCTGGCCGCGCACGCCGCCGGCGGCGTTCAGGCTGGCCCAGGCGGCGCGCGCGCCCACGATGAAATCGCGGCTCACGTCGTGCTGGGCGGCCGATTCGTCGACGATCTGGGCTACGGTGATGGCGCTGGCGGCCGGCTGCGCCCTGGCGGGCAGCAGCGCCATGGCGCATGCGGCGGCGCCGGCCTGGAGCGCCGTGCGGCGCGGTATGGAATGCATGGGAGCGAAGGCGTGATGTGACGGACGGCTCGCCAGCCTAGGCGCCGAATGTGGCAACCGTGTGACGCGCCGGACGGCCGCGCCGCGCCTATTGCGACACCGCCGTCATGACACCGCCGTCATGTGTCACAACGCTGTCATAAAGCGTTTCTACATTCGCTTCATCGAGTTTTTTTCAACCACGAGGTCTGTCTCATGAAACTGTCTGCGATTCGAATCCTGGTGTCGGGCGCGCTGGCGTGCGGCGCGCTGTCCGCGGCCCATGCGCAGGAGGCCACGGGCGCCGGCGCCAGCTTTCCGGCGCCGCTGTACTCCAAGTGGGCGTCCGACTACCACAAGGCCACGGGCGTGAAGATCAACTACCAGTCGGTCGGTTCGGGCGCAGGCCTGCGCCAGATCGAGGCCAAGACGGTGGACTTCGGCGCCTCCGACGAGCCGCTCAAGGACGAAGACCTGGCCAAGAAGGGCCTGGTGCAGTTCCCCACCGTGATCGGCGGCATCGTGCCGGTGGTCAACATCAAGGGCATCCAGCCCGGCCAGCTCAAGCTGAGCGGCGCGCTGCTGGCCGACATCTACCTGGGCAAGATCACCAAGTGGAGCGACCCGGCGATTGCCGCGCTCAACCCCGGCGTGCCGCTGCCCGACGCCACCATCGCCCCGGTGCGCCGCGCCGACGGCTCGGGCACGACCTTCGGCTTCACCAACTACCTGTCCAAGGTCAGCGCCGAGTGGAAGAGCCGGGTCGGCGAGGGCAAGGCCGTCGATTGGCCCCTGGGCGCCGGCGGCAAGGGCAACGAGGGCGTGGCCGCCTTCGTGGGCCGCCTGCCCAACTCGATCGGCTACGTGGAGTACGCCTACGTCAAGCAGAACAAGCTGACCTTCGCGCAGCTGCAAAACAGCGAAGGCAGCTTCGTTGCGCCCAGCGAGGCCAGCTTCAAGGCCGCCGCCGCCGGCGCCGACTGGGCCAAGAGCTTCTACCAGATCCTGACCAACCAGCCCGGCAAGGACGCCTGGCCGATCACCTCGGCGACCTTCATCCTGATGCACCAGACGCAGGACAAGCCCGAGCAGGCCGCCACCGTGCTCAAGTTCCTGGACTGGGCCTACAAGTCGGGCGACCAGACCGCCAGCAGCCTGGACTACGTGCCCATGCCCGACTCGGTCGAGGCCATCATCCTGAAGTCCTGGGCCGGCATCAAGGACGCCGCCGGCAAGCCGATCGCGCTGCAATAACGGTCGGCAGTCCCCTCCGGCCCGGCCGCTCCGCGGCGCGGCAGGAGGGGGCCATACTCCCGCAATGCCCAGACACGACTCCATGTCCACTACCTTGACTTCCGCCGCGCCGCCGCTGGTGCAGCCCGGCAGGCCGCCCGGGCGCGGCCCCTGGCTGCCGGCGCGGCTGGCCGACCGGCTGTTTGCCTTTCTTGCGCGCGGCGCCGCGCTGCTGACCCTGGCGCTGCTGCTGGGCATTCTGGCGTCGCTGGTGCATGGCGCCTGGCCCGCCATCAAGCACTACGGCCTGGGCTTTCTGGTGCGCAGCCAGTGGGATCCGGTGGGCCAGGAGTTCGGCGGCCTGGTGATGATCTACGGCACGCTGGCCACGTCCTTCATCGCGCTGCTGATTGCCGTGCCGGTCAGCTTCGGCATTGCGCTGTTCCTGACCGAGCTGTCGCCCGCCTGGCTCAAGCGCCCGCTGGGCACGGCCATCGAGCTGCTGGCGGCCGTGCCCTCCATCGTCTACGGTATGTGGGGGCTGATGGTGTTCGGCCCGATCCTGGCTGCCTGGGTGCAGCAGCCGCTGCAAAGCCTGCTGTCGGGCGTGCCTTACCTGGGCGCGCTGGTGTCGGGCCCGCCGGTGGGCATCGGCATTCTGTCGGCCGGCATCATCCTGGCGATCATGGTGATTCCGTTCATCGCCTCGGTGATGCGCGACGTGTTCGAGGTGACCCCGGCGCTGCTCAAGGAATCGGCCTACGGCCTGGGCGCGACCACCTGGGAGGTGGTCTGGAAAGTGGTGCTGCCCTACACCAAGACGGGCGTGCTCGGCGGCGTCATGCTGGGCCTGGGCCGCGCCCTGGGCGAGACCATGGCCGTGACTTTCGTGATCGGCAACATGAACCAACTCAACTCGCTGTCGGTGTTCGAGGCCGCCAACAGCATCACCTCCGCCCTGGCCAACGAGTTCGCCGAGGCGGGCGAGGGCCTGCACCAGGCCTCGCTGATCTACCTGGGGCTGGTGCTGTTCTTCATTACCTTCGTGGTGCTGGCGCTGTCCAAGCTGCTGCTGTCGCGCCTGAAGAAAGGCGAGGGGGCGCGCGCATGAATACGGGCACGAACGCGAGCACGAGCACGAGCACGAATACGAGCACGTCACAGCAGCTGATTTGCGCCGCCGCCCTGGCGCAGGCCCGCCAGGCGCGCTTTGCCGCGCGCCGGCGCGTCAACCAGGTGGCGCTGGCCCTGTCGCTGGCCGCCATGGCGTTCGGCGTGTTCTGGCTGGTGTGGATTCTGTGGGAGACGCTGCGCCTGGGCCTGTCGGGCCTGTCGCTGTCGCTCTTCACGCAGATGACGCCGCCGCCGGGCGAGGCCGGCGGCCTGGCCAACGCCATCTTCGGCTCGCTGGTCATGGTGGCGGCCGCCACCTGCATCGGCACGCCGGTGGGCATTCTGGCCGGCATCTACCTGGTGGAATACAACACCCGCGGCTGGCTGGCGGAGGCCACGCGCTTCGTCAACGACATTCTGCTGTCCGCCCCCAGCATCGTCATCGGCCTGTTCGTCTACGCCGTGGTGGTGGCGCAGCTGCGCAGCTTCTCGGCCTGGGCCGGCATTGCCGCGCTGGCGCTGATCGTCATCCCCGTGGTCATCCGCACGACGGAGAACATGCTGCAGCTCGTGCCCGCCAGCCTGCGCGAGGCGGCCTACGCGCTGGGCACGCCCAAGTGGAAGGTAATCACCCTGATCACGCTGCGCGCCGCGCGCGCCGGCGTCATCACCGGCGTGCTGCTGGCCGTGGCGCGCATCGCGGGCGAGACGGCGCCGCTGCTGTTCACCGCGCTGAACAACCAGTTCTGGAACGGCGACCTGTCCAAGCCCATGGCCAGCCTGCCGGTGACCATCTTCAAATTCGCCATGAGCCCGTACGAGAACTGGCAGCAGCTGGCCTGGGCGGCGGTGCTCCTGATCACCCTGGCGGTACTCGGCCTCAATATCCTGGCGCGCGTCCTGACGCGCCAAAAATAAAGGAAAAGCCATCCATGTCTGCCGTCCCCTCCATGCCCCGGCCCAAGCTGGCCGTGCGCGACCTGAACTTCTACTACGGCAAGTTCCACGCGCTCAAGGGCATCAACCTGGACATTCCGGCCAACCAGGTCACGGCCTTCATCGGGCCGTCCGGCTGCGGCAAGTCCACGCTGCTGCGCACCTTCAACCGCATGTTCGAGCTGTACCCCGAGCAGCGCGCGCAGGGGCAGATCCTGCTCGACGGCGACGACCTGCTGACCAGCCGCCAGGACGTGGCGCTGATCCGCGCCAAGGTCGGCATGGTGTTCCAGAAGCCGACGCCGTTCCCGATGTCGATCTACGACAACATCGCCTTCGGCGTGAAGCTGTTCGAGAGCCTGAACGCCACCGACATGGACGAGCGCGTGGAATGGGCGCTGCGCAAGGCCGCGCTGTGGAACGAGGTGAAGGACAAGCTGACGCAAAGCGGCGCCGGCCTGTCGGGCGGGCAGCAGCAGCGCCTGTGCATCGCGCGTGGCATCGCCGTGCTGCCCGAGGTGCTGCTGCTCGACGAACCCTGCTCGGCGCTCGACCCGATATCGACGGCCAAGATCGAGGAGCTGATCGCCGAGCTGAAGAACGACTACACGGTGGTCATCGTCACGCACAACATGCAGCAGGCGGCGCGCTGCAGCGACTACACGGCCTATATGTACCTGGGCGACCTGGTGGAGTTCGGCGCCACCGAGCAGATGTTCTTCAAGCCCCAGCGCAAGGAGACCGAGGACTACATCACCGGGAGATTCGGATGAGCGACAAACACTTGTCAACCCAGTTCGACAGCGAACTCAACCAGGTCTCGGCCCGCGTGATGGAGCTGGGCGGCCTGGTCGA
>Ga0222429_100733_pt1 | contig 15194 bp, 15 predicted proteins | sample 1B50Ametagenome_FD_182475 | JGI IMG/M metagenome (GOLD analysis project Ga0222429, IMG submission 182475) | Enriched microbial communities from leaf-cutter ant dump, University of Wisconsin, Madison, United States - 1B50A (version 2) | ecosystem: Environmental > Terrestrial > Nest > Insects nest...
ATATTTTCATATCGCATTTCGCCATCAGCTTGCCATTACAGCTTACCGTTCCTGAAATGATCGTTACATCAAACACCTGGTTCTTGATGGTAATGGTTGTTTCCAAAACACCCCCCGTCGCAGGCAGCTCAAAAATTTCCAGGTGCTGAACAGCGCCAATAAAACCGACAGGTACAGGCTCGTTTGCAAGGCTGCATAAATATCCCATCCGGGCCGCTGCCGTTTGTGCGATATTTTCAATCAACGCAGGCTCGGTCAGCCGGTCATTCTCCATAAAAATATGCCCCGGCTGCACCCCGTAGGAGGTAGTGGCAGACATATCATCTGCAGCAATAAGCGTATCTACCATTACAAAAGGAAAACGTTGTGGTATAAGTGATAATATATCCTTCATATTGGTTTTCCTGCCGGTTATTTTTTACTTTCTTTTGCCCAGGTATCCCTCAGCGTTACCGTTCTGTTGAACACCGGCTTTTGCGGCACCGATGTTTTATCAAGTGTAAAATATCCTTTACGGATGAACTGGAATTTTTCACCCTGCTCTGCTGCCGCAAGCGAGGGCTCTATATAGGCAGGTTTCACGATCTGCAGCGATTGCCCGTTGATGCACTGCAGGAAGTCGTCCTGTTCAGCCGGGTTCTCCACATTGAACAACCGGTCGTACAATCTCACTTCTGCTTCTACCGCATGCTGTACACTTACCCAATGAATGGTCCCTTTCACATGAATAGCAGAAGTGTCATTACCACTTTTGCTTTCGGGTATATAGGTACAGTGCAGTTCTGTGACATTCCCCTTCTCATCTTTTACAAAGTCATCGCATTTTACAATATAAGCGCTTTTAAGGCGTACCATCGCTCCCGGTGCCAGGCGGAACCATTTCTTCGCGGGCACTTCCATAAAATCTTCTCTTTCTATCCACAGCTCACCGGAAAAAGGAATAGCCCGTGTACCTCCGTTATTTTCGGCTTCGGGGTTGTTCTCGCTGTATACTTCCTCTGTTTGCCCCTCAGGATAATTGGTAATTACCAGCTTAATAGGGTCCAGTACTGCCATGCGTCGCAGTGCAATTTTGTTCAGGTGTTCCCTGATACAAAATTCTAGCAGGCTCATATCCACTACATTCTCCCGCTTTGCCACACCGATACGGTCGCAGAAATCCCTTATGCTTTCAGGCGTATACCCTCTTCTGCGTAAGCCGCTGATGGTGGTCATACGCGGGTCGTCCCAGCCATCCACCACTTTTTCATTCACCAGCTGCATCAGCTTTCTCTTACTGGTAATGCTATAGCTTACATTCCGGCGGGCAAACTCGTATTGTTTCGATGGAAATATTTCCAGCTTGTCTATCAGCCAGTCGTACAGTTCACGATGGGGCACAAACTCCAGCGTACAGATGGAATGTGTAACGGCCTCAATGCTATCGCTTTGACCGTGTGCAAAATCGTACATCGGGTATATGCACCACTTATCGCCGGTGCGGTGGTGGTGGGCATGTTTGATGCGGTATAAAACCGGGTCACGCATCAGCATATTAGGATGCGCCATGTCTATTTTCGCTCTCAGGGTTTTTGTACCATCGGGAAACTTCCCGGCTTTCATTCCTTCAAACAGGTCCAGGTTTTCCTCTACAGTCCTGTTTCTGTACGGACTATCTTTTCCGGGTTCGATAGGTGTTCCTTTTAAAGCGGCTATTTCCTCAGACGTGCTGTCATCCACATAGGCCAATCCTTTATTGATAAGGCTGATAGCATATCCATATAATGTATCAAAATAATCGGAAGCATACAGCTCGTTTTTCCACTGGTAGCCCAGCCATGCCACATCTGCTTTGATGCTTTCCACATATTCCGTCTCTTCTGTTACCGGGTTGGTATCATCAAAGCGAAGATTGGTATAACCTCCATACTTTTCTGTCAGTCCGAAATTCAGGCATATGCTGGAAGCATGCCCCAGGTGCAGGTATCCATTGGGCTCCGGTGGAAAACGTGTAATAATCTGGGGGTATTTCTTGTTTTTCAGGTCTTCTTCAATGATTTCCTCTATAAAATTCAGGCTTTTTTCCTCCGACATAGGTACTATCCTTTTCGGCAAATGTAAGTTTTTGATAGCGGATAAGGCTATTTCTGATATAGGATTTGGGATTTCTGATTTGAGGTTTCTGATTTCTGATTCGGAGTCCTGAGGTTTGAGATCAACCGTTCATTCCTACTTCAAAAGGGTGACCGTTCCCCTCAGCGTCAGCTCACGTTTCAGGATAAAATCGAAATACACACAGAAATAAGTATAACTGCCGGGGTATGATCTTTTACCGTTGACACTGCCATCCCATGCTTTTTTAGGATCGGTGGTTTCAAATACTTTTTGCCCGAAACGGTTAAACACCGCTAAATGATAACTTGGCACGGGGCAAAAAGCACCTGCTTTAAATGTATCGTTCAGCCCGTCTCCATTGGGGGTAAATGCTGTAGGAAAATTTACGCACCGGGTATCACAGATTACTGTTGTAATGGTATCGATCGCCGTACCGCAGATATTATCCGCCCTCAATATATATTTACCGGCTTCCGTGGCCGTAAAATCCGGCCGGGTAGAGCCATCGTGCCATGCATAGGTCGTGTATTTCTGTTCTACCGTTTGCAGCACTACCCCCGGAGCACCGCAGGGGATCAGCACATCTTCCCCCAGGGTAAAAGCCGGTTTATCTATCACTTCCACCACTACCCTGGCACGCGGACTTTCACAGCCCAGAATGGTTTGTGAAACATAGTAATAAGTAGTACCCGTATCGGCAGTGGATGGAACAGGCGCCACCGGGCTTCCGTCCAGGCTGGTGGCAGACGCGTACCATTTCAGGGACTCTCCCCAGGCCCTCAGGCGGGAAGCAGGCTTATTCAGGCATAAAAGCTCATCTTCCTTACCCGGTATTTGTATCAGGGAGTTAAAGATCACATACACGCTGTCCTCAATAGTACATATACCGTCAGTAGCTTCCAGCTTATACCAGTTGGTCTGGCCGATATCCAGGTAAGCGGTGGTTTGCCCGTCTTTCCACAGATAGCCGACACCGGGCTGATTCTGAAGAACTTGCAATCTGTATTGTATATCATCGCAGATAATGATGCTATCCTTCGGGAACAACCGCTGGCTACAATCCAGCTGAGCCCGGGAAACAACACACATAAGCATGAAAGTTAATATAAGCGATACTTTTCTGAAAGATGGTGGTCTTTTCATCGGATATGGAAGTTTGAATGTATAAGAAACGCTTTTAAAAGCCATATTAATGCGTGGATGTTCCTATTTTTGCGGCTTCATCAACTAAATCAGGAAAATCTTTTTGATATTAATTATATTTTCCTGAACTTTGCACTCCCAAAAAATCAGGATTATGGCTAGAGTATGTCAGGTTACAGGTAAGGTTCCGATTACCGGACACTATGTGTCGCACTCGAATATTAAAACAAAACGCAGGTTTTTACCTAATCTGCAAACCAAACGTTTTTTCCTGGCAGAAGAAGACAGGTGGATCACTCTTAAGCTTTCTACAGAAGGATTAAGGACCATCAACAAAAAAGGGCTGTATACTGTCGTAAAGGAATTACGTGCCCAGGGAGAAAAAATCTGATAACAAATTTAAATTTATATAGCTATGGCTAAGAAAGGTAACAGGGTGCAGGTGATCCTGGAGTGCACAGAGCACAAAACAAGTGGTCAGCCGGGTACCAGCAGGTATATTTCTACTAAAAACAAGAAGAATACGCCTGAGCGCCTGGAATTGAAAAAATATAACCCGATCTTAAAGAAGGTCACAGTTCATAAAGAAATCAAATAAGTTGGGGTGATCCTTTTCACCGCATGTTCACATTTTCATATTATATACCATGGCAAAAGCAGCTAAAACCGCGATTAAGACAAAAGATCAGAAAGCAGCAGCGGAAGCAAAAAACTGGACAAAAGTAATTAAGGCTGTACGCAGTCCTAAATCCGGCGCCTATACCTTCAAGGAAGCTATTGTGCATAAGGATAAGATCAAAGATTTTTTAGCTCAGAAATAATCCTGGGTGCAAAATATTTCGAAGCTGTCACGGTAAACCCGGGACAGCTTTTGTTATTTTTATAAATATTATGAGCAATACGGTCTTCGTCAGGAAAGCAGGTATTGAGGATATGTCCACTATTGTGGATATTGGCAAAAGAACATTTTCTGAAACCTATTCAGAAGCCGGTCTGAACGGCACCCTGAGCACCTGTGTTGACCAAAAGTTCAACGAGCAGGAAATTGAAAAGGAACTGAGCCGTCCATTTACAGAATTTTACCTGGCATTTGCAAACGATCGTCCGGTAGCTTTCACCAAGCTGCGGCACGATAGTACCGTAAAAGGCATAGAGGGAAAAAAGGCGCTGGAGATAGAAAGAATATATGTGCTGAAAGAATACCAGGGCGTGAAAGTAGGTAAGGAACTGATGGATAGCTGTATCCAAATGGCCATCCAAAACCGGTATGAAGTGATCTGGCTGCAGGTATGGCAAAGAAACAATAAAGCGATCCGCTTTTACCAGAAAGCCGGATTCGTGGTATTTGATACCGCTGTTTTTAACCTTGCCCTGAATATAGAACAAGATGATTTCCTGATGCGACTGGACCTTTATTATTAAATTTAGACTATGGGATTTTTTGGAAAACTATTCGGGAAAAAAGAAAAGGAAAGCCTTGACCAGGGATTACAAAAAACCAAAACCGGTTTTTTATCCAAAATAACCAAAGCTATTGCAGGCAAAAGCACCGTAGACGAAGAAGTGCTGGATAACCTTGAAGAAGCGCTGGTAAGCGCGGATGTTGGCATTACAACTACGGTGGCCATCATCAAAAAAATAGAGGAACGGGTGGCCAAAGACAAATACCTTAATACCTCGGAGCTGAATACCATCCTGCAGGAAGAGATGGAAAACATACTGGTGGATGCCCCGGAAAACAATACATACGGATTCGACTCAACACTTCCTGCAAAACCTTATGTGATCCTGGTAGTAGGGGTGAACGGCGTAGGTAAAACAACGACCATCGGCAAGCTGGCACATAACTTCAAGAAGGCCGGGAAGTCGGTGCTGCTGGGCGCGGCAGATACTTTCAGGGCCGCGGCAGTAGACCAGCTGACCATCTGGAGCGAACGGGTAGGCGTGCCTATTGTAAAAAAGGAAATGGGCAGCGACCCGGCATCTGTTGCATTTGATACGGTCACCAGCGGCGTGGCTAAAAACGCAGATGTCATCCTGATCGATACGGCAGGCCGTTTGCACAACAAATTGCACCTGATGGAGGAGCTGAGCAAGATAAAAAGAGTGGTGCAAAAAGTAATTCCGGATGCACCGCACGAAGTGATGCTGGTGCTGGATGGCTCTACCGGGCAGAATGCACTGGAGCAGGCAAAACAGTTTACTGCAGCCACCGATGTAACGGCATTAAGCATTACCAAGCTGGATGGAACCGCTAAAGGCGGGGTGGTACTATCTATAGCTCACCAGTTCAAGATACCCGTAAAATTTATCGGGGTAGGCGAAAAGATGGAAGACCTGCTGGTGTTTGATAAGCATGAGTTTGTGGATAGTTTGTTTAGTTTGAAGTAGCAAGTGGTTAGTGGCAAGTAGTAAGTGGATGCAAGACACTGCGTGCAGGGCAATAAATTTGAATAACTGAAAAAGATGGAATGATATTACAGGAATCTCCATATCTGTTATACTCGGATGGTAAGGGTAATATATTTGAGGATACCTCTCTCTATACTGTAGGCAGAACCGGATGGGACGCGATAGCTGTTCCGGTGGAGGACTGGATCGAATTACCCGATGGAGGCTCCCTGTATGAACTACCCGGACGAAGAGGTATTGGCATTGATGTAACAACAGGAGAAATGCGGCTCTGCGATAAAGGATGGGCGGTAGCGGCTTTCATCCCCCCGGCCCACACAGGATTATATCTCTCAGCGTATGAGTCGGAGCCCGGTGCACCTACCCTACCGCTGTTTTGTTATACAGCAGCAGGGTGGTTTAATAATAAGTTTTACGTGCCTGCAGTACGCATAGAACAGGATATACGGCAGGAATGCCGCGGGTACGACACCAATGGCATTGAAACCGGCGTACAGCAGTTGCTGAAAGCCTATCCGCATAACCGGCTGGTGAAACACCTGGCAGATAACTGCTGCAATACCTATCATTGTCCCGCTGCAAGAAATTATTTTATGGGACGCTGGGAATGCCCGGTTCCTTCCTCTCCGGCCTGCAATGCTAATTGTGTTGGCTGTATTTCCTTTCAGCCCGAGGATGAAACGATCCCCGCTACGCAAGACCGGCTAACGTTTAAGCCTACCGCAGAAGAAATTGTTGAGTTTACGGTACCGCACCTGGAAACAGCTCCTTTCCCCCTGATCAGCTTTGGACAGGGATGCGAAGGCGAGCCCCTGCTGATGTGGGAGACCATAGGTAAAGCCATCCGGGAGATACGAAAACACACCCCGAAAGGCAATATTAATATCAATACCAACGGGTCCAAGCCCGCCTCCGTACAGGCGCTTTGTGAAGCGGGACTCAACAGCATCCGCGTCAGCACTAATTCCGCCCGGAAGCATATATATGAAGCCTATTACCGCCCCAACAACTATATATTCGAGGACATCATAGAAAGCCTGAAGGTAATGCGCCGCTACAACGGCTGGACTTCCATCAACTATTTTGTGTTCCCCGGTATGACGGACAGCATAGCAGAATATGAAGCCCTGCGCCAGCTGATAAAAGATACAGGTCTGAATATGATCCAGTGGCGGAATTTCAACATTGATCCTGACTGGTATATGGGAAAAATAGGCCAATACGATACAGGTGAATGCATGGGTATCAAACAGATGATGGAATTGATACAGGAGGAATTCCCGGCGGTAAAATACGGCTACTTCAATCCGCCTGCTGAACGTATCCACGGTAACTACGAAACAGATTTTGCTCACTGGTAGAAATGTAAGCCATTCAACTATAAAGAGTGGTCAGGATACTGAACGTTCCCTCATCGTAATGCTCCTTTATTGCTTAGTGCTTGCTTATCAGTTCATAGGTCAGGCCATTCAGAAATGAAGTATGGCTAAGATATTCAATAGTCCTTTCTCAATGCGCTTTTATACTTAATTTGCAGGTAAATCACTAACAGATGAAAAGATTTGTTGCGGGTATTCTGATGTTATTGCCCTCCTTTCTGACAGCACAGCCGGATCAGCCATTTGAGATCACAGGCAACGTGCAAAAAGTAAAAGGAGAGATAACCTGGATATACCTGCAATACATGAACGGGCTCAACCAGGTAACAGACAGCGCCAGGGTGGTAAAAGGTAAATACAGCTTTAAAGGTGAAATTACCGAACCGACCTTCTTCCGCCTGCAGGCTGCGCACAAGGACACCTCGCAGGATAATAAAGCTGAGAATACCCTGGTCACTTTCCTGGAACCGGGGAAGATCACCGTAACCAGCAAAGAGCGGTTTTCAAATGCCAGTTTCGGGGGCGCTAAGGAAGCTGCGGTTTACAAACAGTTTGAAGATATATTGAAACCCTATGGAGACACAATGCAACAATTCGTGCGTGATTATACCCTTGCAAGGGACAGTAATGATATCAGCAAACTTAGGAGCATTGAGATCAGGGCTATAGCACTGGAAAACAGGATAAAAGATACTGTTCTGCGTCCGTTCATACAGGCCAATCCCGGGTCTGCAGTTGCCTTGTTTGCATTACAACAATATACCGGTAACAACCCGGATATAAATATTGAAAAAGTAGAGCCGCTCTTCCTCGGCTTGTCGTCGCAGGTACAATCCTACCCGTCGGCTGTAGCCCTTAAGGAACGGATCGATATTGTCGGCAGAACAGCTATTGGACGGATGGCAACCGACTTTACACAAAATGACACGCTTGGGAATCCGGTAAAATTGTCTTCGTTCAGGGGAAAATATCTTCTCCTGGATTTTTGGGCAAGCTGGTGTGGACCCTGTCGCATAGAAAACCCCAACGTGGTAGCGGCTTACCAAAAGTTCAAAAACAAAGGTTTTGATGTATTAGGGGTGTCCCTTGACCGGTCCAACGCCAGGGAAATGTGGCTGAAAGCCATACAGGAGGACAACCTTACCTGGACGCATGTCAGCGATCTGAAGTTCTGGAACAACGCGGTAGCCAAATTATACGGCATACAATCCATTCCGCAAAACCTGCTGATCGGTCCTGACGGGAAGATCATCGCTAAAAATCTTCGGGGCAGCGAGCTGCACAGCAAGCTGGAAGAAATACTGGGAAATTAAATTCCGTTATTATACACAAGCTATACGAAGTCGTTTTACAAGCCCGTTGTAAACGGGAGAGAACATAATGAATCCTAAGTCCGGAGACTCAGAGTAGCATAACATTTCCTGTAACTATAAATGATTAACCAATTACTTAGTTTAGACGTCATGGGCTTATCAGGCTCACGGGTAAAACAAACTCTATCCTGTAAGGGGTGGTCAGTCCTGCCCTGAAGTGATCCGGAAGATAGCTGAAACGGAACCCAAAGCTTGCCGGTTGCTGGTTCCACCATTTGGTGTCAAAAAAGAGTTCTCCTCCCATGCTCCTGTACGAATCCAGGTCATGAAAAACGCGGTTGCGTACATAGGCATAATCAAAGAAGAGGTTGGCCCTGATGCGGGAAAAATACAGAAGATTCGCAAATCCCCAATCCGGATAGAACAAAGGGAAATGATAATTAACGCCCCATTTGAACATCTGCCTGCTCTCCACATCGGTATATCCCCTGGCAAACGGAAAACTGTTGCTGAAACGATATTCATTGGCTGTATCCCTTTCCTGGTAGGCGCCCGTCAACACCAGGCTATTGGTTTTGGCAATACCCGGCAGGTATAAGCTGCCAGTGGCTAAAAACTGTCCGGCGGTATATGCTGAGACAGACCTTCTATACCTGATAAAAAAACTTTGTGCCAGGCGGGGATAGATATGCTGTACGGCTGTCTGCACCTGGCTGCTCCAACCGGCCGATGCCTGCAGGTATTGAAAAGGGCTTGTTGCCACACTATCCTTATAAGCACCTGTAACAGTTTGCTGCAGCACATTGAACGACCCGGCGATTGTGAGATTCTTATGCCATCGGCCCTTTGTCAGATCAAACGGCAACTGCGCTCCCAGGCTTAGATTCAGCTCATTCCATGTTATACGCCGGTTGTTGCTAACAGCATTCCTGTTAAGCGCGTAGGAGGCACCGCCCGTTATCCATGGATACCACGCACCCAACATCGCATCGAACCCGGCAGTATGGCTGGACTCATTTTCATTATAAGTATAATACAGGGTAGAACGAAAGCTATTGAGTATATTTTGTCCATAGAGATACAATGACCATTCGGGCTGTTCATAATATGGACGCCAACTGTGAAAATTGAAAGGCGCTGATATTTTCCGGTATCGTTTTACTGCATAATCCCCCTGTGGCAGAACATTCAATATATTTCCTCCCTGCCGTAATGCATCCGGCAGGTACAGATCTGCTGACCGAACGGACATTACCGACATCAGGGGTTGCCAGTCCTCCGGTGTTAACTGTTTTTCTTTCAGCCGGTAGCCATCCGCCGTAAAATTGCTCCAAACCAACCTCCCTTCTTCATTTACCGTGGCCTGGTAGCCTCCCGTTGTTTCGTGGGTCAGCCGGAAAAGGTTCCGTGTCCTGATATCGATAGCATACACATCATCGAAATACCCTATGCTTGCCGAAAAATATACCGTGTCGCCCCTTACAACCGGGTAACCTTTTATCCCGTAACTCCATGAAGATAAGTTTTCTACCAATCCTGTATGGATGTTCACCATTGCAAGATTCATCATCCCTTCATCGTTCCTGATACAGGTTATAATATTTTCATTGTTGTAGAACTTAGGATACGTGTATACCAATCCGGTATCTGCAACAGGTATTTTTTTCTGCAGGACGCCGCTTTCCGCATCCAGTATATGCAGCTCGGCAGATTGGTCCGGCAGGTACTGGACTGCGACAACAATTTTGCCATCTGCAGATATATCCGGAGAAAAATACTTGCTGCGATATGTGATCGTCTTTACCTGTTGCGTCCGTATATCCAGCACTTTTACCACGCTGTAGTTACGCTGCCCCCATCGGGCATCCGGCTCGTATGCTGTGTATGCTATCCTGCCGTTGGAATAGGAGTAGTAATCATCCAGCCCGATATCCTTTGTCCGTATCCGGTATTCTTTTCCATTCACCAGCCAGTACCAGGCAGGAATATCCCTGAAGGTAGATTTTAATACCAATATTGAATCTTTACCTGCAAAACAGGGGAAGTTATAGTTGGACACATACCGTCTGGCAGGTGTAAGATAATGGTTATCCTGCAACTTGTTTCCGTTTGCGTTTACCCGGGCCTCAGGATAGTCCTTATAATAGTGCAATGCATTTTGTACAAAAGTTTTATACCGCATTCCGCTATACTTCTTCACACCTCTTTGAAAAGGATAAAACAAGCCTTTGAACCTGGCGGCATCATTCGTCACATCTGCCCAGAAGCGGGAGCCGAATTTTTCTCTTCCATACCCGGTCAGCAGGTATCCCAGCGCGTAATGATCCGGCACAAAATGTTTCATAGAGCCGTTCCGCAATTTCATAAAAGAATAATTCCTGTTTGCTGCCCACAGTGCCCTGTAATCATTGAAAAATGCAGGCATCCTGCCCCTTCCCTGCCCGCTCAGCAATGTTTCCTGGAAAACAGCATCTCCTTCAAAAAACCAGTCGGGTATCGACGCACTGTTGGCTACCGCCTGCCCTTCTTCACCGAGGATCATATAGGCCACTTTGGATAATCCTTTACGGAAGTTCATGTATTGCTGCACATGCCGGTATTCGTGCAAAGCAAGGCTTTTCACCCAGGGCAGACTGCCTAATTGAAAACTATTTAGCTGGGGTGTCAAAAAAAACTCGCTCCGCCAGGGTGCCAGGGCTACAAACCCGTTGGAGACTGTAGTCTGGTTCTGGAATACGATATTGATCTTTTTTCTGGACGACCCTATTGTCGCCGCAGTAGCGCTATCTGCATACCGGATGATATCAGCCGCACTAAAAGCCTGCTTCTCCAATCCCCGGGGAAAAATGATCCTGGCTTCCGGCGTATTCACCTGCTGCCATTTTATGGAAGAAGGAATGCCGCCAAACTGTTGTCCATAGCCATCTGTGAAAAATACCATGCAGCCGAAAAGGAGAAAAAATATCCGCATATGAAGTTTTACATCCTAAATATACGAAGCATACGTTCAACAGAAACAGAAGTGGAACAGGTTACGGGACGGGATGTAGGGGAATATTTCCAGACCTCACAGGTTTTTAAAACCAGTGAGACCTGACTTTTGAACTGCCTGTGATGAATATCTCCTGTTAAATAAATTGTTATGTTAATACTAACGACACCTGCTGGCAGCTTCACAAACAAATGGCTTGAACCCTTATTTTTGCAGCTATGAAATATTTTCCAGGAAAAATCGGTTACCTGCTCATCCTGCTGGTTTTTATTGCCTGCAACGGCAGCAACGATTCAGAAAATGTCACGACTACCCCCGATACCCCGCTGAAAAGCGCTATTCCACCTCCTGCTAATATCGGTTACCAGGTATTGAATATTTATCCGCACGATACAGCCGCCTTTACGCAAGGCCTCGTATTTTATAACAACCACCTGTATGAAGGCACCGGCCAAAAAGGAGAATCTACTTTACGCAAGGTAGACCTGAAAACCGGTCGCGTGGAAAAAAAAGTGGACCTGGAAGCTTCGCTCTTCGGGGAAGGTATTACCATACTGAACGATACCGTTTACCAGCTTACCTGGGAAGAGCATATGATCCTGATCTATTCCCTGAAAGACATGAAATTGATCAGGAGGGAATATTGGGCCAGTGAAGGATGGGGCATCACCCACGACAGCACTCACCTGATCGTCAGCGACGGCTCCGACAAGCTGTATTTTTTAAGACCGGCTGATTTCAAACTGGAAAAGGTATTGAATGTAAACAGCAACAATGGTCCGGCAGGTAAGCTGAACGAACTGGAATATATCAACGGGTATATTTATGCCAACCAGTGGGGGGAAGACCATATCCTCAAAATTGATCCTGCTACAGGTTATGTTGTCGGCATATTGAACTTTAAAGATATCCTCAAAAAGCTGGCAAATATCAATCTTGACAAAAAAGCGGTGGAAGAAGGCGCTGTGCTCAACGGTATCGCCTGGGATGCTGCTACGGAAAGAATTTTTATCACGGGAAAACGATGGCCGAAGCTACTGGAAATAAAGCTGAACTAACCTTCATTTATTTTCTAATGACAAATTAACGGGTCTTTCAGAACATGAAGATTACCGGAAAGCAATAAACAGCCCTGTAGAAACGATTTGAACCTGTCTCCGGGTGGAATTAACATATTGACAGTGTAAAATATTATACCTTTAAAGTGGCATTATTGTTGGTATCGTGATGTTGTCTTATACCTAAAACACTCATTATGCGGTATTTGTTTATAATTACCTTGCTTTTTAGTTTACTGGACAGTGAGGCCCAGCTAAAAAGTTATATTATTTCTCCCAGCGGAGATACCTTAAACGTCGTAGATGCGAATAATATTAAGCAGGGGCCCTGGGTAGTAAGGGTAGAAGATTTGCGTGGCGAGCCGGGATACGAGGAAGAAGGTTTTTTTATAGATGGTAAAAAAGAAGGTACCTGGAGAAGGTATACGCTTATGGGCGATCTTACCGGGATAGAGAATTTTAAATGGGGTGAAAAAGACGGCAAACAACAATATTTCACCAAAATGGGGGATCTGCTGCGCGAGGAAAGCTGGCGGGCGACGAATCCCGAAAACCCCTATGATACGCTGGAGGTGCCCGACCCTGAAGTGCCCAACAGGTATGAGACTAAAATAATCAAGCTGGAGGTTGCTTCCGTAGCCCACGGCACCTGGAAGTATTATGACCCGGCCACCGGCTTCATCACCAAACAGGAAACTTATTTTTTCGGCCAGCCGGATAAAAACAGCACCATAACCGGCAAGAACGGCGCGGTTGCAGATAAAAAAGCAGCCGATAAGCCTAAAGAAGTGGAGGAATGGGAAAAGAAGAACTCAGGCAAAAAGAAGATAAAAGTACGGGACGGAAGCACTGCTTTCTGAAGTAATTGTTCCTATTTTTGTGCCATCAACAAAGTCCAGCCATGCTAAAAAGCACATTTGTTTTCCTGGTATCTCTTGCCATAGCTTTTTCCTCCTGCAATGATGGTACTTACCAGAAACCTGACGACGCACTGGAAGCGGGCACCGACTTCATCCGGTTTGCATTGGATGGAGATATCGCAAAAGCAAAAACATTCGTGCTGCCCGACGCCGATAATGAAAGCCTTTTTAAAGAAGCCGAAAAAAAGATCGCTGCCCGGAGCAAGCAGGAAAAAGATGAATACAGGAACGCCAGTATCCGCATCAAAAAAACAGAATCTCTGAATGACAGCACAGTGCTGATCAGCTATTCCAACTCTTATAAAAACAAGGACAACGAGATCAAGCTGGTTAAAACAAACGGCGAATGGTGGGTAGATTTCAAGTATACCTTTACCGGCGACAACGCGTTGGATCCTCTTCCCGAATAGGTCAATTGGTTACAAGCTAAAATAACAGTATGCAAACAGTTTTACATCCATGGCATGGAATTGCTACAGGAGAAAATGCTCCCAGAATAGTAAATGCAGTTATAGAGATCCCGCAGGGCTCGCGTCAGAAATACGAAATAGACAAGCCTAGCGGTCTGCTGAAGCTGGACAGGGTGATCTACTCCTCTTTCTACTACCCGGTCAATTACGGGTTTATTCCTAAAACATACGGAGATGATAAGGACCCACTGGACATTCTGGTGATCAGCAGCGTAAGCATTCAGCCGCTCTGCCTGGTAGAAGCCAAGGTGATCGGCGTGATGCAGATGATTGACAGCGGTGATGCCGACGATAAGATCATTGCTGTGGGAAATAATGACCCGGGTGTAAACTACATTAATAATATTGAAGAAATGCCCAAGCATTTCTTTAGTGAGCTCAGGCAGTTTTTTGAAGAGTACAAGAAGCTGGAAAATAAATCTGTAAGCGTAAATGAATTCCAGGATAAAGCAACAGCGCTAAAGATCATCGAGGAAGCCATGCACTCCTACCAAAAAAGCTTTGGTAACGAGTAACGAACGCTTTGCTTTTTGTTAAAACCCGGCGTTGCTGTATGGAATATTGGAGGAAAAGCATCTGTATGATAAAGCTATAACGAACGAGTGACTTATTCTCAGTTTGACCATATAACGGATGCCGGGCTATTGGATAATTTCTACAGGGATAAGCATAACAAGTGGCTGGGTGTTTTAATGCAACGGTATACATTGCTGTTATACGGTGTATGCATGAAGTATCTGAAGGATGAGGAGGAAGCTAAGGATGCTGTGCAACAGATATTCCTGAAGGCAATTGCCGAATTACATAAATATCCCGTTACCTATTTTAAAAGCTGGATATATATGATCGCCCGGAATTACTGCCTGATGCAGCTTCGGGATAAAAGCAAAACACCCGTTCCTGTAACAGAAAAAATGCTGGTGGATACGCCGGGGGAAGAAGACATCCTGATGGCGCAGCACAGAAAAGATGTCACGCTGGAAATAATGCATGAAGCCCTGAATGAACTGAATGACGAGCAGAAAAAATGTGTGGAAATGTTCTATCTTCAAAAGAAATCCTACAGTGACATTGCATCGCTGACCCGGTATACTTTGCTGCAGGTAAAAAGTTATATACAGAACGGGAAGAGAAACCTGAAAAACCTGGTTGAAAAAAAATTAAATGCCGTAAGCAAATAGCGGTATTGTTAATATGAAGAAGGAATTATTAGACATATTATCCGACGCCAAAGAGATTGACCAGCAAAAGCTGCTGGATTATCTCCAGGACAACGTGTCTGAGGAAGAGCGTTACGAAATAGAAAAGCTGCTGCTCGACTCTGATTTCGACAATGATGCGGCAGAAGGTCTGGAACAGGTAGGGGATAAAACAAAGCTGCCGGTCATAATGAATGAGTTAAACCGGCAGCTT
>Ga0222429_100737_pt1 | contig 15105 bp, 8 predicted proteins | sample 1B50Ametagenome_FD_182475 | JGI IMG/M metagenome (GOLD analysis project Ga0222429, IMG submission 182475) | Enriched microbial communities from leaf-cutter ant dump, University of Wisconsin, Madison, United States - 1B50A (version 2) | ecosystem: Environmental > Terrestrial > Nest > Insects nest >...
TGACCACTATCCACAACCTCGGCTTTCCCCGCATCGGCGCCAAGCGCGAACTGAAGTTCGCGCTGGAGTCGTACTGGAAGGGCGAAACCTCACGCGACGAACTCCAGGCGCTGGGCGCTCAACTGCGCCAAAGGCACTGGGCCGACCAGCAGGGGCTGGATTTTGTGCCCGTGGGCGACTTCTCGTTCTACGACCAGGTGCTGGACATGAGCTTCACGCTTGGCAACCTGCCCGAGCGTGTGCAGGGCTTCCATGGCGACGCGCTGGACAACTACTTTCGCGTCGCGCGCGGGCGCTCGGCCAAGGGCACCGATGAGCACAGTGCTTGCTGCGGCGGCGTGGCCGCAGGCGAGATGACCAAGTGGTTCGACACCAATTACCACTACATCGTCTCCGAGTTCACCGCCGCCACGCAGTTCAGGCTCGACGCCACGCGCCTGCTGGCGCAGCTGGCCGAGGCCAAGGCCCAGGGCATTGCGCCCAAGCCCGTCCTCGTCGGCCCCGTCACCTACCTGGCCATCGGCAAGGCCAAGGACGACTCGAACAAGCTGGCGCTGCTGGAGCGCCTGCTGCCGGTGTATGCCGAACTGCTCGACACCCTGGCCGCGCAAGGCGTGGAGTGGGTGCAGATCGACGAGCCCATCCTGGTGACGGAGCTGGACGCCGACTGGCAGCACGCGTTCAACCTGGCGTACCACCAGCTCAAGAGCGCGAAGGTCAAGATCCTGCTGGCCACCTACTTCGGCCAGTTGCAGGAGAACGCCTACCTCGCCGCCAACCTGCCGGTGGCCGGCCTGCACGTCGATGCCATCAACGACCGTGACGGCGTGCTGCCGCTGATCAACCTGCTGCCCGTGCACAAGGTGCTGTCGCTGGGCGTGATCAACGGCCGCAACATCTGGAAGACCGACCTGGCGGCCGTGCTCGACTGGATCGAACCGCTGGCCGAGCGCCTGGGCGAGCGCCTGTGGATTGCGCCGTCGTGCTCGCTGCTGCACGTGCCGGTGGACCTGGACAGCGAGCAGAAGCTGGACCCCGAAGTCAAGTCCTGGCTCGCCTTCGCGCTGCAGAAGCTGGACGAATTGCGCGTGCTGGGCAAGGCGCTGCGCGAAGGCCGCGACGCGGTGAAGGCAGAACTGGCCGCCAACGCCGTCGCGCTGGCCGCGCGCCGCGCCTCGCCGCGCGTGCACAACCCGGCGGTGCAGGCGGCGGTGGCGCGCATCGACGCCAGCCTGGGCGAGCGCGAGAGCGCCTATGCCCAGCGTGCGGCCAAGCAGGCGGCGTTCCTGAAGCTGCCCGCGTACCCCACGACGACTATCGGCTCCTTCCCGCAGACCGCCGAGATCCGCCATGCGCGCAGCGAATTCAAGGCCGGCCGCCTGGACTACCCCGGCTACCAGGCCGCGATGCGCGCCGAGATCGAGCGCAGCGTGCGTGAGCAGGAGGCACTGGGCCTGGACGTGCTGGTGCACGGCGAGGCCGAGCGCAACGACATGGTCGAGTACTTTGGCGAGCAGCTCGAAGGCTACGTTTTCAGCCAATTCGGCTGGGTGCAGAGCTACGGCTCGCGCTGCGTCAAGCCGCCGATCCTGTTCGGCGACATCCGCCGCCCCAAGGCCATGACGGTGGAATGGATCACCTACGCGCAGTCGCTCACGCACAAGCCCATGAAGGGCATGCTGACCGGCCCGGTCACGATCCTGAACTGGTCCTTCGTGCGCGACGACCAGCCGCGCGCGGCGTCGTGCAGGCAGCTTGCGCTGGCGATCCGCGACGAGGTGCTGGATCTGGAGAAGGCCGGCGTGCGCGTGATCCAGATCGACGAGGCTGCGCTGCGCGAGGGGCTGCCGCTGCGCAAGTCGCAATGGCAGGAATACCTCGACTGGGCGGTCGAGAGCTTCCGCATTACCGCCAACGGCGTGCGCGACGAGACGCAGATCCACACCCATATGTGCTACTCGGAGTTCAACGACATCATCGCCAGCATTGCCGGCATGGACGCCGACGTGATCACCATCGAGACCAGCCGCTCGGACATGGAACTGCTCGACGCCTTTGAGCACTTCCAGTACCCGAACCAGATCGGCCCCGGCGTGTACGACATCCACTCGCCCAACATCCCGACGCAGCAGCACATCGTGCAGCTGATGCAGAAGGCCGCCGAGCGCGTGCCGGCCGAGCGGCTGTGGGTCAACCCCGACTGCGGCCTCAAGACCCGCCAGTGGGCCGAGGTGATTCCGGCGCTGGCGGCCATGGTGTCCGCCGCCAAGACGCTGCGCGCCGCAGCCTGACCGGCTGCCTCGCTGCATTCTTCGATCCCGGCCCTGTGCCGGGATTTTTCTTTTCCGGGGTGGCTTGGCTCGCGTTTGCTGGATCGGTGAAGAGATCAAGCTTGGGTGTCGAAAAGACGCCAATTTGCGCAGAACTGATCACAGGTTGTTATGAGGCATCAGTGACGCCGTGCTTGGTTCCATGCTGCAATACATTCATGTGGTAGAGGTTTTTGGTGCGTCACGCGTTACTGCGGTGTACGTCGCGTAAAATTTCATGCATCCAGGGGAGATAGGAAGCAAGATGGAGTTGTTGCAGGAAGCGCGAGGCTCGAATCTGCGCGAGCAAGTTGTTGAACGTGTACGGTCAGAGATTGTGTCAGGACGTACTCCTGCAGGAACCGTGTACTCTGTGCCAAGCTTGGCTGCGGAATTAGGTATGTCTACGACGCCTGTTCGCGAGGCTCTGCTTGAGCTTTGCCGCAATGGCTTGCTGTCACCTATGCGCAACCGTGGCTTCCGAGTGCAAGCCATGACTCTTGAAGAATTAGACAATCTCTTCGCGATGCGTGAGTTGTTGGAGCGGTTCGCGATGGAATCGCTCGCTCGCCAAGGACTGAAAGATCCGAAGCCGGCAAGAGCGATGGCAGATGTTGTGGCCAAGGCTGTTGACGACGGCGACATTCAGGCATACATCGCGGGAGACCGGGCTTTCCATAAAATCCTTGTTGCAGCGGCTGGTAACCCATTACAGACAAAGCTCATCTTGCAACTCAGGGATGACATGCGTTTGTTTGGCGTTGACTCGGAAGAAGGAATACAGCGCCAGCGCGCATCAGTGCAGGAACATTACCAAATGATCGATTTAGCGATCCGGCAGGACGTGGAGGCGATTGGCTCGCTCATCAGCCGCCATATCCTTGCATGGAAACCGCTCTTTCGTTCAGCACTTGCGTAAACGGTGTGAACTGTCCCAGGGCAAGAAGCCCCTCTCCTTGGAGAGGGGCTTCTTGTTTGCTGTTTCAGCTCATGTGAGGGTAGCGGTAGTCCGTCGCAGGCACCCAGGTTTCTTTGATGGCGCGCGGTGAGGTCCAGCGCTGCAAGTTGAGGATAGAGCCCGCCTTATCATTCGTGCCGCTGCGGCGGCCGCCACCAAAGGGCTGCTGTCCCACGACCGCCCCGGTCGGTTTGTCATTGATATAAAAGTTTCCGGCACTAAAGCGCAGCTTCGCGCTCGCCTGTTCAACCGCAAGGCGGTCTCGGGAGAACACTGCCCCGGTGAGCGCATAAGGGCTGGTGCCATCGACAGTGGACAGCACCTCCTCCCACTCTGCATCCGGATAGACAAATACTGACAGGACAGGGCCAAAGATTTCTTCACGCATCGTGAGTGCTTGAGGATCATTCACTTCGATGACCGTCGGTTCGACGAAGTACCCTCGGCGTTCGTCGCACTTCCCACCCATGACAATCTTGTGCCCTTCAGCCTGTGCACCTGCGATATAGCCTTTGATGCGTTCGTAGGCCTTGCGGTCGATGACTGCGCCCATGAAGTTGGAGAAGTCTGCAACATCCCCCATACGGACGGTCGCCAGGTCGCTGGCCAGGCGATCTTTGATTTTCGGCCACAGCGATGCAGGAATGTAGGCCCGTGATGCGGCACTGCACTTTTGCCCTTGGTACTCAAAAGCGCCACGCAAGAGTGCAACAGCCACGGCCTCTATATCCGCAGAAGGATGGGCGAGCACGAAGTCTTTGCCACCGGTTTCACCAACCAGGCGCGGATAGCTCCGGTAGCGTGGCAGTTGACTGGCGGCTTGCCTCCACAGCGAGTCGAACACCTCCGTAGAGCCAGTGAAGTGAAGACCCGCGAAATAGGGAGAGGCCATGACTGCTTCAGAGACAGTCGCGGGCGCACCGGGCACGAAGTTGATGACGCCTGGAGGCAAGCCAGCCTCCTCCAGCAACTGCATGAAGAAGTAGTTACTCAGCGATGCCGTGAATGCCGGCTTCCATACAACCGTGTTTCCAAGCAGCGCTGGTGCGCAGGGCAGGTTGCCTGCGATTGCCGTGAAGTTGAATGGTGTCACGGCATAGACAAATCCCTCTAGCGGTCGATATTCCAGCGTATTGCGCACTCCTGCTGAGGAAATCGGTTGCTGGTTCTGCAGGTCTCGCGCAAAAGCGACGTTAAAGCGCAAAAAATCGATGAGCTCACACGCCGAGTCGATCTCTGCCTGATGGATCGTCTTGGACTGACCCAGCATGGTTGCTGCATTGAGCCTTTGGCGCCACGGCCCGGCCAGCAGGTCTGCCGCTCGCAGGAAGATCGCGGCGCGGCTTTCGAAAGACATGTCTGCCCATTCGTCCTGAGAAGCAACCGCGGCATCAATCGCTTGCTGTATATCGCTCGTACCTGCTTGATGCACTTTGGCAATCACTCTTGCGTGATCGTGCGGAGCAGTCAGTGGTGGGCTGGATTCGCCCTTGCGTCGCTTGCCGCCGACCACGATGGGGATGTCAATCACTTGGCCTTCGTGCTGGTTCAACGCATTGGCGATGCATTGACGCTCTTGGGAGTTCGGCGCATAGCCGAGCACTGGCTCATTGATGGGGGTTTGATGATTCATAGCGTTCGTTTTAGAGAAATCAGGGGGTCGGCATTACCGGCGGGATGTAGGTAAAGGTCATCATCAACAACGCGGCTACGATGGTGACGATAGGCATGTGGATCAAGAACTGCACGGCGGTGTACCCGACGAGGTCTTTCGACCTCAGCTTCAAGATGCCAAGTAACGGCAACATCCAGAATGGGTTGATGAAGTTGGGCAGGGTCTCGGAGATGTTGTAGACCATCACCGTCCAACCCAGGTGCGCATGCAGTTGGTTAGCTGCGGTCATGATGTATGGCGCTTCAATAATCCACTTCCCGCCTGCAGACGGGATGAAGAATCCCAGGATTGCCGAGTACACGCTGACCAGGATGGAGAAGACTCCAGAGTCGTGGGCCAGGCCGACAAACAGGTGTGCAATCTCATCCGACAAGGTGATGCCGTGGGCATCGACCACCTTGGTCAGCATGTAGCCAATGCCGCCGTAAAAGGGAAACTGCAGCAGCACGCCCCCTACGCTCGGCATGGCCTTCACGAAACTTTCGAGAAAACTCCGAGGGCGCCAATGGAGAACAAGGCTGAGCAGCAGGAACACGAAGTTGTACGTGTTGAGCTGTGACATGGTGATGAGTGGATTGCCACTGCGAAATGCATTCCAAAGCCAGCCAATTGCCAGCAGCGTCACAGCAATGGTCAGGATGGGACTGAATTCCAGATAGTCGCCGGGACGCTGGCGTTTTGCAGGGGCGAACTGATCGGCTTCCAGATCGACGCCAAGGTCTTCAGCGGTACGCGTGGCTTCACGCCCGGGTGCGGATACATAGCAGATGATGGCGGAGACAGCCGTGACCAGCACAATCACCAGCAGGTTCTGCCAAGTGAGTATGGTGTGGTCGAATCCAATGACCCCGGTAATAGGAAGCAGCGATCCAGGAATACTGGCCGGTGTGGCTTGTAACTGGGCCGCAGACGAACTCATGCCCAATGTAAAGCCGCAACCCATGCCAAGGTAGGCGGCGGCACCGGCCGCCCTGTAGTCGAGGCCAAGTGACTTGCGTCGGGCCATCTCACGTACCAGTAGGCCCGAGAAGATCAGGCTGAGTCCCCAGTTGATCAAAGAAAGCAGGATGCTAAGAACGCCGATAAATACTACGGCGCCCTTGGACGTCTTGGGAATCTTTGCCACCCACTGCAGCAATGCAGCGATGGGTGGGGACATGGCCAAGACATAACCAGTAACGGCCACCATTGCCATCTGCATGGTGAAAGGAATCAGGCTCCAGAAGCCGTCGCCAAACGCTTTGCTGGTCGCGATTGCGTTACCACTGTGCAGGACAGCTGCCACGCCGACCACCGCGCAGGCGATGACGACGAATACATATGCGTCGGGAAACCATTTCTCGGCCCAGGCAACAATGGCTTGGGAGAAGCGTTCCATGAGGGGCGGTCGGACCATTGGGACTGGTTTTTGCAGAGCTTGGGTTGAAGACATGGCTTTTCCTTGTCGAGAACTGCGGGTTGGAGGGGATGGGGGTGCGGCAGTTACCTGCGCAAGACGATGGGGGAGAGAGGAACCGACATGCATGTGAGACATTGGTCTGAAGGACCATCCCACGAGGTGAGGTGTGCAACTTTTCCTTCGACCAAGGTCATCACACAGCTCTCACATTGGCCAACACGGCAACCGCTTGGAAGCGGGATGCCTGCAGAATCAGCGGCATCGAGCAACGTGCCTAGGGCAGGCAGCCATTCAAACGACTTATCGGTATCTGCGACGCGAACTTTCTGAGGCCCAAGCGTCTTGGGAATTTCTACCTCGGCAGAAAAAGTCTCGTCAAAAATATCGAAGTTCGGGATACCTTTCTGGCAAAGTGCTTCGCGCATGGCAGTGAGAAAGCCAGGTGAGCCACAGAGATAGGCCAAAGGTTTCTTCGCCTTTATGTCGGGAGACAGGAAACCGAAGCTCGGAATGCCGGGGCCGAAAACGCAGTCGATAGTGACGGTTCCTATGGCTTGCGCCAGTTCCTTCAGCACCTTTTCAAAGGGGTGCGAAGTACCGCGCCGGCCTGCAAAAACGAGCATGACACTCGGGGTTGGGTGTCCAGCGGCGCGCAGTTGCATGAGTGCCCGCAGGTGCCCCAGAAATGGGGTGATGCCAATCCCGCCCGCTACAAAAATCAGTGGCCGATCAGTGTGCGTAGGGATGGAGAACACGCCCGATGGCTGTGTCATGTGAACAACCGAGCCTATTGGCAGACTATGCAGATGCGAAGACATGCGGCCATCAGGTTTGCTTGGCGCTCTGGCGAGACGCACTGCAATAGACAGCGCTTGCGGGTTCTGGTTGGGACCGACCAATGAATATGCGCGGCGTACATCTACGCCTGGACTGGTGACGACAACGTGCTGCCCAGGTAAGAAATCAGGGAGGAGTTGGCCATCTTCTGGTACGAAGTCGAACTGCTCGATATCTTCCGCAGCCCGATGCTTTGCTGTAATGCGAAACGCACGGGTTCCAAACCAGCAGCCGCGATTCGCCGCTGGGTCGGACTCCACACGGCAAATCGTTGCCCTCAGTGGTACTGATCCACTCACTGGGTCTCGTTGGATATCGCTCAGTACGCCATTGATGTTGGAACTGCATGAGCCCGAGATACCCATGGATGGACGTCCCAGCGGCACACAGTCCTGCCACCAGCCGAAGTCCGCAATCGCTACTTTGGCATTCAAGGTGGCGGAGATTTGCGCCTTCATCCTCACCCCCCCTTGCGGGGTAACGACTTTCACCCATTGGCCGTCCAGCACTCCAATCGAGCTCGCATGATCAGCACCGATCTGAACCTGTGGAACCGGCGCCTTGCGGCGCAACGATGCGACGTGGCGATGTGATGAATGCACGAACCACCCACTCTTGGCCGTTGTGAGCACGATGGGGAAATCCGCTGAACTGCGAGGATTCTCGAAGGGTTCAACGAAGGTTGGCAGGGGCGGCTGGCCAATGCCCAACAGTGCCTCGGAGTACAACTCCACTCGCTGGCTCAATGTCGAAAATCCGGTGATGGAGCCATCGGCTTTCGCTCCAGCGTATTTCCGATAGGCCGTTGGTTGAGGAAAGCGCAGACCTTCAGGATGGCGTCGAAGGTCGTTGACCGTTATGCCCAGGGGCTCCAACTGATAGTTCCAGCAGGCCTTGATGTCACCGCCGAAGAAATCGTCACTCATGTCCAGTCGTTGGGCCAATTCCAAGACGATTTCGTAGTCGGCCCGCGCCTGTCCGGGTGGATGCACCATGCGCTGGCGCAGCTGAACGTGCTCTACCGCAGCTTGGGAGATTTCGAAGCCGCATTTGAGGGCTTCACGTTCCCATGGCAAGTTGACCGGCAACACGAGGTCTGCACTCTGGGCTGTCGGATTCATGAACACATCGGCATGAACATGAAAGTCCAGTGCGTGAAGCATCTGCCGATTGCGCTCTGTGTCGGCTTGGGTGATGAGCAGATTGGTGCCGAAACTAATCAGTGTTTTGACCTTATATGGGCGGCCTTCCAGTACTGCCTTCGACAAGTCGCGTGCCGTAATCCATCCCAACCGAGGGGGCCCCAATGGCAGTTCCTCCAAACCCAGAGCCTTGTCGCGCTGCTCCTTTGTCAGGAGGCTTGTGTAGTCATTGACAAGCCGATAAGGAGGCGCGTTAGTCCACAAGTTGCCTCCCTCTTTGTCACAAGCACCGGTGAGTGCATACAGGGTTGCGATGGCGCGCTCGGTCTGGGTCGCGTTGGTGTGCTGGCCTACGCCCGTCCATGTGTGATAGGCCAGCTTTGGCGAGTGCATGAACAGGGTGTTGAACTCTTCGATAAGCCCGCGTTCAACCCACGTAGTCGCAGCCACATGCTCGGATGTGAATTCCCTTGCTTGTTTCCAGAGCAGTGTCAGCACGCTGGCGTATCTCCGCTTCCGGCCTTCAATATCCAGGCATTCACCCTCGACAAAGAGCTGTGAATGGTCGACCGCACCGAGGGTTTCGCTTCCGCAGGGTTGCAGTTCGCCCGCTTCGCTGACCACTGCATATGCATCAGATGAGCCCGCTTCCCATAACTCATCGGCGCGAAGCAGTCGGCCGCTTTCGATATCAACCAGAAATGGCGCATTGGTCCACTGGCGAACGAAGTCAGCATCAAAGCTCTCCGTGTTCAGCAGGTGGCGAATAGCTCCCATTGCCAGCGCGCCGTCAGCGCCAGGACGTACAGGCATCCATAGGTCTGCTTGTTGGCCGGAACCGTCTTGCTTGGGATCGATGACCACCACCTTCGCACCACGTTGCCGCGCAGAACCTACACGTGTCGCCTGAGCAAGCCAGGTTCTCGCGGGGTTGTGGCCCCACAGGATGACCACATCAGCCTGTTCCAGGTCGGGCACACCGATCCCACGTCCAAAAGTCAGCGCGTGTGCGTAGTCCTTATGCCAGCCGCAAACCTCAACGGCATAGAGCAAATTTGGGCTGCCGAACCGGCGGATGAACCTCTCGACCCATTCGAAGCTATCCACCATGGGCGTACCACTGGGTGTTGTGACTGCGAAGGCAACGGACTCAGCGCCACCTTGAGCCTTGGCCGTACGCAGGCGCTGAGCAATTTCGTCCAGCGCTTTGCCCCAGGAAATTTCTTCCCACTGGGGATCGGCAGCATTGCGTGGGGCAGTCCTGCGCATCGGCTGCGTAATGCGTAACGGACTGGCGACCAGTTCAGGTGCTGCCCGACCTTTGGCACAGAGGGCACCGCCCGTGGGGTGCCCCTGCAAAGGGGATACCTTTACCAGGCGGCCATCCTGGATTTCGTTTACGGATCCACATCTGGATCGACAAAGTGTGCAGTAGCCAGGGAGCAACATCTCAATGCCTTATGTAACGCGTGACGCATCACAAAAAATGAGTTTTCATAGTAGCGCGCTACTACATAGTTTTTTATAGGGAAAACCAGGTAAATTTGTCAAATTTTCCAATAAAATAAACACAATCCTTGTGGCGCGCTACTTCTGAAAACAACGCTTCGTTTGGGTTTTGTTGAGGCTTGACGTTGGTGGAGCGCTACATGCCAGGGCAGGCGAGGGCATGTCGGCCTAGAAATGGCCAAACCAAGCTGTTTTGCCCGAGGGGTAACTTGGCCGTGCAGTTAGGGGCGCTTGCAGGCCCGGATCTCGCTATCTTTGCGGCTGAACGAAAGCATTAGCACTCTCGGATGTAGAGGCGGCCTGTTGATGGCGCTGGAGCGTGGACATGGCTTGCCTCGGGTGTCTGGTAGCCCATGGCCTGGTGGATAGGTCCTGCAAGTGCTGGGCGGATGTGATTCGCCGACGCGGCTAAATGCGGCTGGGAGCACGGGAATGCCAAGAACTGGCTTCCCTAGTCTTTTCATACTGCCGTACGAGCGGCGTCACTTGTCGGAGGGGCTTTCTCCTTCAAAGTGCTCTTTGCCAAGCGTGCCAAACAAAAAGGCCGCCCCGATGAATCGGGGCGGCCTTGAGTGGCTCCTCAACCTGGGCTCGAACCAGGGACCTACGGATTAACAGTCCGGCGCTCTACCGACTGAGCTATTGAGGAATGATCGGTATCGTCTTGCGGCGCTGTGCAATTGCAGCGCTGCGGATTTTGGCTCCTCGACCTGGGCTCGAACCAGGGACCTACGGATTAACAGTCCGGCGCTCTACCGACTGAGCTATCGAGGAACAAGCCTTAGATTATATACAGAAAAACAGGTATAAAAAAACTACTGCTCGGGTTCCGGGCGCAGCCAGAGCCAGCACAGCACGCAGGCCATCGTCAGCGTGGCGCCGATGGCCACCCAGCGCGGCGTGGGCGCCAGCATCAGAATGACGGCGGACAGTGCCATGACCACCGAGGCACTCCACTTCGCGCGCCGGCTCACGCACCCGCCGTTGGCCCAGTTGCGCAGCATCGGGCCGAACAGGCGGTGCCGCCAGAGCCAGGCGTGCAGCCTGGGGGAACTGCGTGCGGCGGCCCACCCCGCCATCAGGACAAAGACCGTGGTGGGCATGCCGGGCAGTATCACGCCGATCACGGCCAGAACCAGGCACAGCACGGCAAAGGCGTGCAGCAGCCAGCGCATGGCGGTGGGCAGGGGGCGCAGCGCGGGCACGGGCGGGATTTCGGGAGGTTCGACCATGGCCCGATTGTGCCCCCGCGCATCCAGTGGGGGTATGCTCGAACGCCTCGTTCATTGCCACTTTCCGTTTTTCCGTATGGCCATCAGAACCATTCTCAGGATGGGCGACGCGCGCCTGCTGCGGCAGGCCAGGCCCGTTGCCGCCTTTGATACGCCCGCGCTGCACCAGCTGATCGCCGACATGCGCGACACCATGGCCGCGGCCAACGGAGCCGGGCTTGCCGCGCCGCAGATCGGCGAGGACTGGCAGGTGGTGATCTTCGGGTCGAATACGGCCAATCCCCGTTACCCGGATCGCCCCCTGGTGCCGCCCACGGTGCTCATCAACCCGCGGATAGAGGCACTGGACGCGCAGGAGGAAGAAGACTGGGAGGGCTGCCTGTCGGTGCCCGGCCTGCGCGGCAGGGTGCCACGCTGGTCGCGCATCCGCTATTGGGGGTATGACCCCGCTGGGGAGCCGATAGATCGGGTGGCGGAAGGCTTTCACGCGCGTGTGGTGCAGCACGAATGCGATCACCTGATCGGCAAGCTCTATCCCATGCGGATGCGCGACTTCACCCAGTTTGGCTATACCGACGTGCTGTTTCCCGGCATTGCCGAGCCGCAGGACGACTGATGCGCCGCCATGCAGGCGTTTCTTTACTTTTGCCGCATGTTGCGCGAACATAGCCCGCGCGAAGCAACTGGAGATGGCCATGGCTACAGAGCGAATCGGGACCGGCGCCGCGTCCGGTCTCTCGGCTACGGAGCTGCGTGGCAGTAAGCCGCCAGCCGAAGCGGAGCAGCGCCGCAGCGAGCCGGCGCAGGCACAGGCGCAGCAGCAGCCCGGCACCACCGTTACCATCAGCCCGCGCGCCCAGCAGTTGGCGGCGCAGGACGGGCAGGAGTCTTCCAAGGCGGACGAGCAGGCCGCATCGGAGCAGTCCGCGCAACGCAGCGCGGAACTGCGGCGCAGCTACAACCTGGGGGCCTGAGCGCTGCCACCAGGATCGAGGGGCAACACCATGGCGCTTGGCATCATCTCCACGGCCGGCGGTTCTGCGCAATTGCAGAGCCGGCTGCAGTCCGCCCAGCGCAACGCGCAGCAGGCCGAGCAGGTGGCGCGCGACCTGCGCAGCCAGGCCGACGCCGCGCAGCGCAGCGCCGACCAGGAGCAGACCCGCGCCGACGGACTGTCGGCCAAGGCGGGCGGCGCGTCGGATCGCTCCGACCAGGCGCGCGGCGCGCTGACCAGTGCGCAGCAGGCCGCGGCCAGCAGCAATGCGCGCTTGAACCTGGCGCCGGCCAACGCGCCGTTCATCAACGCCTACGGGCAGTCCACCGGCAACATCCTGAGCGAGCTGGCCTGACCTGGGAGCCGCTGCACGCACTGCGGGCGGCCCGCCACAGGGCGGCAATGGGGGGGCAGCTGCGCCGAGGCTACTGCGCCAGCGCCTGCAGCAGCTCGGTCTCGATCTGTATCTGCCGGGCGTTGCTTTGCAGCTCGGCACCCTGGATCAGAAAAGTGTCTTCCACCCGTTCGCCCAGCGTGCTGACCTTGGCCAGCTGCAGGTTCAGGCCGTGGCGCGAGAGTACGCGCGCCACCAGGTACAGCAGCCCGGCGCGGTCGGTGGCCGAGATGCTGAGCAGCCAGCGCTGGGCTTTTTCGTCAGGGCGCAGCGTGACGCGCGGCGCGATCGGGAAGCTCTTGACGCGGCGCGATACGCGCTTGCGCCCGGGCTCCGGCAGCGGGGCGCGGGTCTCGATGGCGTGCAGCAGCCCGGCTTCGACCATGCTGCTGAGCTCACGGTAGGCGCTGCCCGGCGTGGCGCTGACGACCTGGAAGGTGTCGAGCGCGTAGCCGTTGTTGGCCGTGTGCACGCGCGCGTCCAGGATGGAGAAGCCGGCATGGCCGAAGTAGCCGCAGATGCGCACGAACAGGTCGGGCTGGTCGGGGGCGTAGACCAGCACCTGCAGGCCGTCGCCCGCCAGCGACTGGCGCGCGCGCACCACGGCGCGCCCGGCATTCACGTGGCGCGAGATGTGGCGCGTGTGCCAGGCGATGTCGGCGGCCTCGTGGCGCATGAAGTAGCTCACGTCCAGCGTGGCCCACAGAGCCTTGTGCACCTCGTGCGGCATGGCTTGCAGCGCCAGCAGTACCAGGGCCTCGCGCTTGCGCGCCTCGATCTCGGCGGCGGTGTCGGGCGCGCGCCCGCCCAGCGTGCGCAGCGTGGCGTGGTACAGGTCTTCCAGCAGCTTGCCTTTCCAGGCGTTCCAGACCTTGGGACTGGTGCCGCGGATGTCGGCCACGGTCAGCAGGTAGAGCGCCGTCAGGTAGCGCTCGTTGCCTACGCGCCGGGCAAAGGCGGCAATCACGTCGGGGTCGGACAGATCCTGCTTTTGCGCCACCTGGCTCATGGTCAGGTGCTCGGCGACCAGGAATTCGGCCAGTTGGGCGTCTTCGCGCGCCACGCCGTGCTGGCGGCAAAAGCGCCGCACTTCCTGCGCGCCGATGTGCGAGTGGTCGCCGCCGCGCCCTTTGCCGATGTCGTGAAACAGCGCCGCGAGGTACAGGATCCAGGGCTTGTCCCAGCCGGCGGCCAGTTGCGAGCAGAACGGGTATTCGTGCGCGTGCTCGGCCATGAAGAAGCGGCGCACGTTGCGCAGCACCATCAGGATGTGCTGGTCCACGGTGTAGACGTGGAACAGGTCGTGCTGCATCTGCCCGACGATGCGCCGAAACGGCCACAGGTAGCGTCCCAGCACCGAAGTCTGGTTCATCAGCCGCATGGCGTGCGTGATGCCGGCGGGCTGGCGCAGGATGCGCATGAACATGCGCTGGTTCACCGGGTCGCGGCGAAAGCCGCTGTCCATCACGGCGCGCGCGTTGTACAGCGCGCGCAGCGTGCGCGCCGACAAGTCCTTGAGCCCCGGCGTGGTCTCGTACAGCAGAAAGGTCTCAAGAATGGCGTGCGGCTGGCGCTGGTACAGGTCGTCGCTGGCCACCTCGATCATGCCGGCCTTCTCGAAGAAGTGCTTGTTGATCGGGCGCAGCTCGTGGGTGTTGGGGTTCAGGCGCTCCTCGATGCCCAGGCGCAGGATCTGCGTCAGCTGCGTGACGGCCTTGGCCGCCCAGTAGTAGTGGCGCATCAGCGTTTCGCTAGCGCGCATGGGCAGGCGCTTGCCGTCGGGGGCGGTGCTGCGGTAGCCGAAGGCCTCGGCCACGGCGGTCTGCAGGTCGAATACCAGGCGGTCCTCGCGCCGCCCGGCCAGCGCGTGCAGGCGGGCGCGGATGAGCAGCAGCATGGCCTCGTTGCGCTCGACCTGGCGCTGCTCCAGCGGCGTGACCAGGCCGTCGGCGGCCAGTTCGCGCCAGCTGTTGCCCAGGCCGGCGGCACGCGCCAGCCAGCCGATGAGCTGCAGGTCGCGCAGGCCGCCGGGCGACTCCTTGCAGTTGGGCTCCAGCGCGTAGGGGGTGTTTTCGTACTTGGTGTGGCGCTGCTGCATTTCCAGCGTCTTGGCGACGAGGAAGGTGCGGGCGTCCATCTGGGCTTGGTAGCGCTGGACGAAGCGCGCGAACAGCGCCGCGTCACCGCACAGCAGGCGCGCGTCGAGCAGCGAGGTCTGCACCGTCACGTCGGCCGCTGCCTCGCTCAGGCATTCGCCGACCGTGCGCACGCTCGAACCAATGTCCAGGCCCGCGTCCCAGCAACTGCCGATGAAGGCCTCGATGCCGGCGCTGGCCACGTCGCCGTCGGGCAGCAGCACCAGCACGTCCACGTCGGAATACGGCAGCAGCTGCCCCCGCCCGTAGCCGCCCACGGCCAGCAGGGCGGTGCCGGCGGGCAGGCCGGCGTGCTGCCAGAGCTGCTGCAGCAGGCCGTCGGCCAGGCTGGTGAACTGGCGCAGCAGCGCGCGTATGCCGCGCGTGCCGAGCGCCGGGGACTGGAGGCGGGCCAGTAGGGCGGCGCGGTCGTGCTGGTAGGCGTCGCGCAGGTGCTGCAGTTGCACTGTTGTGGTGCGTGTGGTCGGGGGTGGGGCGTGCATGGGGCTGGTGAAGCAAAA
>Ga0222429_100741_pt1 | contig 14835 bp, 16 predicted proteins | sample 1B50Ametagenome_FD_182475 | JGI IMG/M metagenome (GOLD analysis project Ga0222429, IMG submission 182475) | Enriched microbial communities from leaf-cutter ant dump, University of Wisconsin, Madison, United States - 1B50A (version 2) | ecosystem: Environmental > Terrestrial > Nest > Insects nest...
TGATCATTTCCTTAAAGAACTCCAACGCCTCCGCTCCGAGCTTCGGCTATCTCGACCGGCTGAAAAATCAGCCGGACATCTCTCTGTTTCCTCTCCCTCTGTTTCCAGAGGGAATGCAAAGGTAGGAATTTTTTCCGGAACAGCAAATCTTTTTTTTATTTCTCTGCCCCTTTCCCTTTTTTGCCTGAGGCCGGCATTCCAATGCCCGCCCGGCGCCCCCTTCCCTCGCGGTTGGGACTGCAAAAGTAGAAACTTTTTCCTATTCATCGCAAGCGATAACGTTTTTTTTTCTAAAAAAAACACAAACGCTTGTATTGCAACAGGATATTTTTCAATACCACAAGAAAAATCTATTTTCTAAATACCCAAAACTTCTGCAGTACAAAGTTGAATCCCAAGGACACCACGATCTCGACAAGCAACTTAGAAACTAGAAAATGCCAGATCCATACGTTTACCAACAGGTAAATTCCCCATGATTTCAACACGATGCTCCCCCCCACAACTATAACGAATTTCCACAGCTGGCTTTCCACCGAAGAGGTTGTGCTGTCAAAGGACCAATAGCGATTAATCGTAAAATTAACGACTGCGCCTAAGCTACCACTAATTACATTGGAAAAAGGCGCCGACATTTCCAACACCTTATAACAAAAAGTATAAATCCCCAAATCGCACATGCCTCCCACAAAGGCAGACAACTGTGCTTTCAGAAATTCTTTCTGCTTGAACGACATGACTCGCTTATTTTTCTTCCTCAGCTATTTTTTGTTTAGCCAACTTTTCCTCTTTGTCTTTCGCATCTCCCAATGCCAACAGTTTCAGTGTATCACCAATATTGATTAAGAATAACGAAGCACAAATAAACATCACACTATAGTTAATAGATCCTTTCACCAACACTTCCAAAATCAGCACCAAACAGATGATAACCCGAATCTCCGTTGGCCCCAATAGCCCCGCATCAATTGTATACTTATCCGTAATCCGATACCGCAGTTGCGAAATAATCATGGCCCATCCATATAATGCCACTAAGGCGAATCCCAAATATTTAAAGTCGCCAACGGTGTACAATATATAGCCTAAACCAATAAAAACAGTGCTTACCCAATCCATTACAATATCCAACGCAAAACCATACCATTTCCGGGATTTATTTCTGTAATACGCAATACGTCCATCCAATGAATCTCCAAACCACTGCACGAAAAAACCCGGAATAGCCAACAACAATAAATCTCTATCGACATATTCTGCCAATAAAAAACTACCTAAAATCATCAACGATCCAAAAAAACCGATAGCCGTTAACCCATCCGACGAAATCCAATTAGGAATCCTAGGCACTAAATAGGATATCAGTTTCTGTTCGGGGTTACTTAAGATATTTGTCCTTTTTCGATCTTGAAAAAGCTTTTTATTTATTTTTCGACTCATTATAACGTCGTTATAACCAATTATTTTCTTTATACCACAGAAGGCTTTCCCTTAATCCTTCTTCTAAATTGTATTTCGGCTCAAAGCCTAAAATGCGCTTTGCCAATGAAATATCACAGCCCCAATTTTGAGCGGTTAATTCTTTCAATCGCTCCGGGTATATGACCGGACTTTTAGCGGAGCCTTTATATAGCCACTGCGAAAAAACAGCCATTTTTTCCACAACAGCATAAGGAACATGAATCCGCAACAGCTTTTTACGAACAATCTTCTTAAAAAGGTCTGCCATCTCGTATCGTGAATACACACTGCCATCCGTCACATTGAAGATCATTAAACCTTCCTGAGGTTGTACACAGGCTTCTAACAACACGTCTACCAAATCCTCAACATAAATAAAGGAAAGCTTCTGTGGGGAACGGCCTATATAGGCATCCAATCCCTTATTCATCGTATCAAAGAGGATGAATAAATCTTTTTCCCGAGGACCGTATACGGCTGTAGGCCTTACAATAGTAATAGACTTATCCGCAAATTTTGACCGAAGCATTTCTTCCGCGACTCGCTTGCTCCTACCATATACCGTCACAGGATGATAAGGTTCCGATTCATTTATCAAAGGCGCATCATAGGCAACAGGCCCAATAGCCGCTAGACTACTGACAAAAACAAATCGTAAAGGAGGGGATTGTGCCTGAAAGGCGGCTTGTGCTAAATCTGCTGTATATTCGGCGTTGACACAACGCATCTCATCTTCCGATTTTGCCTTAGTCAACGCAGCGGCATGAATCACATATGCGTATTTCTCTTTGTCGAATAGATTTTTCAAATCATCGACATCGCCAAAGTTGGGATAAACAAATTGATGGACATAACTGGCGATATCTTGCACTTTGCTCGAACGACGAACAGCTGCATGCACTTCAAACCCCAACTTAAAAGCCCTTTCAACAAGATGGCTTCCCACAAACCCACTCGCACCAGTAACTAATAGCTTTTTTTTCATATCGCTTTTTCATAGAGGCGATAGCGCTTATATAAGTCAGCGTTAATCTGTTCTATAGCGTGGTTCATTAGATAATTGTCATCTAGCATCCACGAACACTCTGCCTCGGCAATGCCAGAAGGGACAGCATTTTTAATGAGCCGTCCGTAAAGACATGCCTCTATCCCTAGTTTTCGATAATTTTCCAACACCCCCAGCATTAGTACACGCAAGGATTTTATCTTTTTTTTCCCAAATAAAAGTTTAAAAATCCCAGTAGGCAACAAACGGCCCCGCCTGATTTTAATCTGTATCTCGTTAATATTGGGAATACCCACCACAAAGCCCACAAGCTCTTCATCCTTTTCCGCTACGATACAATACTTGGGATCAACAATCATTTTTAGATCTTTTGCCACATAGTTGAACTCCTCGTCAGTCATAGGTACAAAGCCTAAGTTTTTATCCCAAGCCTTATTATACACCGCCTTGATTTTGGCAGCCTCATTCTTAAAGTCTTTTAAATTGATTTGGCGAAGTATTATTCCCGAACGTTTCAATCGGTCTTCCAACTTGTCCAAAAGCAATACTGATCGCTGATTAGCCATGTTTTTGGCAATCAGATAGGCGCGTAAGTCTATTTTCTTTTCAAAACCAGCACCGATGATGAGATCACTGTAATAAGGAAAGTTATAGGGCATCATAGCCATAGGGGGGCGGTCAAACCCTTCAACCAATAAGCCACAAGTGTCGTTTGTAGTCAAGTTAATCGGTCCAACAATGTGATTCCCACCTTTTGATTTCACCCATTCTTCCGCCTTTTTAAGCAGCGCGTTAGCAACCGTTTGGTCATTTATAACATCAAAAAAGCCAAACTGTCCTTCGCTGACCTTGTTAAAAGCATTATGGTTATTATTCCAAATAGCCAATATACGTCCCACCACTTTTTGGTCTTTATAAGCTAAAAAGGGTTGGGCAGACGAATGTTTATAAAATGGATGTTTATGAGGTGATAGCAAATCTTGTTGGGCTATAAACAGTTCAGGCACGTAGTTAGCATCTGCCGCATATAAATCATGTGGGAAATCAATAAATGCCTTCAGCTGTTTTTTTGATTCAACAGGAACAATCTCTACCATTTTCTAGCTCATAAAGGATTCTACCTCCATTGTTTTGAACACTTTTGCCATTTTCTCAACAGCCTCATCGATTTGATCGAATGTATGTGTGGCCATCAAGGAGAAGCGAATTAATGATTCTTCAGCAGGTACTGCCGGAGCAACTACCGGATTGACAAAAACGCCACTATCTTGGAGCATCTTGGTCACATAATATGTTTTATCGTTGTTACGCACGAAAACAGGTAAGATAGGACTTTCTGTATCACCCAAATCGAAACCGCTTTCCAGTAAGAGTTTCTTCGCATAATAGGTATTGGCCCACAGTCTCTCGATATGTTCAGGCTCAGTTTGGATGATTTCCAGTGCTTTTAATGTCGACGCGACAGAAGCTGGTGTCATGCTGGCACTGAACATCAACGAACGTGCACGGTGTTTCAGATACTCAATTGTGTCTCTGTCGGCTGCCACAAAACCTCCTAATGAGGCTAATGATTTACTAAAGGTACCCATGATGAGATCTACTTGATCTGTCAAACCAAAATGGCTGGCAGTGCCGGCTCCTTTATCTCCGATAACGCCAAGACTGTGCGCATCATCACACAATATAGCCGCATCAAATTCATCTGCGATTTTAACCAGTTCAGGCAAATCGACAATATCCCCCTCCATACTGAAAATACCATCGGTAGCAATTAGTTTTAAACTGTCTTCCGGAAGTCTTGATATTTTAGCACGTAGGTCTTCCATATTGTTGTGTGCATATTTTACCACTTTCGAGAACGACAATCGACTTCCGTCGATGATGGAGGCATGGTTCCGTTCATCCAATAAAATATAATCGTTTCGCCCAGTTAAACAAGATAAGGGACCAAGATTGGACTGAAATCCTGTACTGAACAAAATGGAAGCCTCCTTGCCGACATATGCCGCCAATTTCTCTTCCAGCTCAACATGTATATCCAACGTCCCGTTTAAAAAACGAGAGCCAGCACATCCCGTACCATATTTTGCTAAAGCATCCTGAGCAGCCTTGATTATTCTTACGTCGGTAGTTAAACCTAAATAAGAATTCGAACCAAACATCAAAACACGCTTGCCGTCAATCAAAACTTCCGTATCTTGTTTCGACTGGATAGGCCTGAAATACGCATAAAGATTATTCGATTTAATTGGCTCTAGTTCATTCAGAAGGAACTTAGATGTCCGTTCACTTAACTTTCCCTTACTCATGCTGTGGGTATATTACTTTTTCTTGTGATATTTCAATTCCAAAAAGCCCTCATTCTACTTTTTGACTATAATGTATTAATCGTCAAAAATAAAACAATAAATAAAAAATTGCAACTTTACCTTTTAAATGTCTTTAGTTAGGTTGGAGCTCACCCCAATTTGCCTTTAAAACTTAATTTTGCACCTGTTACTTTAAAAAAAACGATGCAAACATACAAAACTTCACATGATTTAACCTAATTAAAAATCCATATGAATATCATAAAATTAAATTATTGTAAATATATTATCAATAGTTTTTCCTTAAAAGTTTATTAAAAATTTAAAATAACTATTTTTGCGATTCAACAGAACAAGGAAATGGCACTAGCGGCAAATGTTAACATAAAAAACAAACGAGCATCATTTGAATATCATTTATTGGACCGTTACGTTGCGGGCATCCGCCTTTTAGGCACAGAAATAAAATCTATACGGGAAGGCAAAGCGAATATAAACGACAGTTTTTGCTCATTTTTCGATGACGGTTTGTATATCCGCAACATGCACATAGCCGAATATTCATACGGCTCGTTCTATAACCACGAGGCCAAAAGAGATCGTCAGCTCTTGCTCACGAAAAAAGAATTGAAAAAACTAAAAGAAAAGGGCGAAGAAAGAGGATTTACCATTATTCCTTTACGCATTTTTATCAGCGAACGTGGTTTTGCCAAGATAGAAATCGCGTTGGCACAAGGCAAAAAGGACTTTGACAAACGCGAAACAATTAAAGAAAGGGAAACGAAAAGAGAGCTTGATCGTGCGATGAAACGTTAGGCAACCTTTTACTGTATATCCAAACCTTCCAACACCGGGATAGGTTTCTTATCTTCACCGAGAGCCACAAAGGTAAACATTCCTTGAATCGCTAGCTCCCGCCCTTCCTCATACATTTTTTCCAAGTAAACTTCTACTTTTACTTTGAGACTGGTCCGTCCGATACTGTCCACACGGGCCACCGCTTCAATGATGCTTCCTGAGGGGATGGCTTTTTCAAAATCAATCCTATCAGTTGAAACTGTCACAAGTTGCTTTCGACAAAAGCGGGTGGCGGACATAAAAGATACTTCATCCATGATAGCCATCGCCTTTCCACCAAATAACGTATCGTGATGGTTGGTTAAAAAAGGAAAAACAGTTGTACAAACGCGTGTTTCTGATTGGTTTATTTTTTCTTCTAATGTCATTTTATCGTATTGTGATGTGCGCCTGCCCGCGGGAGGCAGGTATTAATATCATATCCTAATCAAGTAATTATCAGATGCACTCATCTCCAAATTCTCAAATTCCCATATTATCTAACCCTCTCCAACATCCACACCAATGCCCTTGAGCAACATAGAAGCGTTGAATACAGTACATTGGCCAGATTTCAACTTATAATCAAACAACATTTCTCCTTCTTTTACTTGGATATCAAAATGATAGTTCTCCACTTTATCAGGGTATTCTTCTGCCAAGGTCGCCAATTGTAAATCATGTGTCGCGATCATACCTTTTCCTTCCTGGGCAATCAACTTCTTAATAATAGCACGCGATCCAAGATACTTATCGACCGAATTGGTGCCACGCAACATTTCATCCACCAGAAAATAACTTTCTTTATCCTGATCCACCGTCTCTAAAATGTATTTCATACGATCCAGTTCGGCCTTGAAGGTAGATGTACTCTCATTCAACGAATCTTTAATGCGCATGTAAGTGATGAGGTGATAAATGGGCAACGAAAATGATTGGCTATGCGTTACGGCACCGGCATATGCTAAAACGGCATTTGCACCTATGGTTCGCAGAAATGTACTTTTCCCGGCCATGTTTGAGCCTGTAATCAAGGCGATGGTATGTCTTTCGTTAGCATAATCGTTTGGCACAGCAGCATCAGGCTGTAACAGTGGATGACTAACGGACATGGCTCGTATTTTGTCGTGAGCAGGGCTCTCCATCAATTGCGGTGTAGACCATTCAGGGTGATTACGTTGTAAAATGGCTAACGAATTAAGTGCCTCAAACACTGCCACGGTATCAAATGCAATGAGAATATTTTCTTCATATTTCTTTTTCCAATCCACGATTTTCATAACATACTTGAAATCCCACAAAAAAAACATATTCAAGATCGCACCAACCAGCATATTATTACGTGCATCTAAGCTGTTAACCAAGGAAGACAAGGTACGAAAGGCACGAGATAATTTGGTATCACCCAACTGCAAGCTTGCTTGCAATTTTTTATTCATTTCCGATGAAAAAATGTTATTCTCCACCATTTCGACTGCTTCCGCATACGCGGCCAACACGTGGCCTATCTTATCAATCTTACTGGAAAAAAGTCCTACTTGCCCAGCCAGGCCCAATGTCCAAAACAAATGAGCTAATGCTAAAATCACCACTGCCGTCCAAATCGGGGCAACGAAAACCGAATACAGTACACCTGCTAACAACAGGAAAGGAGCAAGTGGTACATAGATACGCATAAAGGTGCTTCCAAACGACAAAGAACCATCTTTAAAATAACGTTGTAAAAAGGATTTTGGTTCCATCGATTGGGTTAAATTGAACAGCAATTTCACCTGGAAACCTTGGCTCCATGCAAAATTCCCTGCAATTTCCCGTGCAGCCTGTTGTCGTTCGATAATTTCGTCTTTGCGTCCTGTCCTTCCCAACCAATTCGCCAATTCCAAAACTCCTAACCGAGTGGCACATCTATTCAACAGCGTAAACAGGGAATAAGAGCCGAAGACATCCAGATCCGACGTATAGGGATGCTTGGGATTTTCAAATTCTGCTCCTTCGCTATATATTGTCTTTCGGTGTTGCTTAAGCACTATTTCATTCTCATTGACCTTTAAAAGCGCTTGTTTTTCCGTCCGGAATTTCTCCAATCGACTTTGTCTTCGTATAAGAAAAGCAAATACCAATACTATGAAAAGGGCAAATCCCAATACCAAAAAGATGTTGTTGGTTTGGAAAGCATAAAACAGCAATGCACCTCCGCCTAATATGACGAAAAGACGGGCAAAGCTGTTTTGGTTAATGACCTTATCCAGTTTCTGGATGTCAGCTTTTGCTTGCGTTATGTTGTCTTGATAGGTTCGATAAATCATTTTTTCGTGTTGAACTATGTGTATGGTTACAATACAACAAAGATATGCAACAGTTTACCACTTTCTGGCACATTCTCATTCTCAATACACATATCGTAATACCTGGCTACCGAAGGCAGGCGGATATCTAAAATCTCTACCATGCCTGGTCCCCTACAAGGGGCACGAACCGAAAGGTATCCAATTCTATGCGCTCAAAATCATTTTCACCTATGCGTAGCACGGTTACCATTTTTTGTGTTTTCTCATCTCCTACAGGAATCACCAACAGCCCACCCAATTTTAATTGTTTCAACATCAACTCCGGAACAAACGGCGCCCCTGCCGTAACGATAATTTTATCATAAGGCGCATGTTCAGGAATACCTTTTGAACCGTCACCCAAAAAGAAATGTGGCTTATACCCCATATAGGGTAAAACCTGAATCGTACGGTTATATAAGCTTTCTTGGCGTTCAATGGTGTAGACTTCCGCACCAAGTTCCATCAAAATACAGGTTTGATAGCCCGATCCCGTACCTATCTCTAAAATCCGGTCGCCCTTTTTCACATGCAAAAGTTCGGATTGATAAGCTACCGTATAAGGCTGGGAGATGGTTTGCCCATCTCCTATGGGAAAAGCAATGTCCCGATAGGCCTGATTCCAAAATGTTTCGTCAAAGAAAAAATGACGTGGCACTTTCCCGATGGCCTGCAACACGCGCTTATCCTCGATCCCACGCTTTTCCAAATGTTTCACCAACTGTTTCCTTGCCCCCCGTTCACGGTAATTATCATCGAATTTGTATGCCATGGTTGTTCAAAAATACCATTGTTAGCGCATATTTTACACATCAATTTGCAAAATATTTATGATCAGACACTTTTAGCGAAAAGGAATTCGCCCTTAAGATCAATTTTATGGTCTAATAACCTTATTCACCTTGTAATCGAACATTCGTTAAGATCGCATTTTAATGAGGCACCGCTACAAAAATGGAGCAAACAATGCAAATCTTTTGCAGATGGGAGCATTTCGCCAGTTTTCTTTTATGTTTTATACCGATCATATGAAAACAACACGGCTACAAACGCATTTGTATTTATGACGAACTCTTGTACGTTTATGATAAACTCTTGTGAGTCTATGACAAAGTCTCAACACTTTGTGACAAACTATCGTACATTTGTGTTAAACGCTCATGCGTTTGTGATAAAGTCTCAAGACTTTGTAGCAAACTGTCGTGCGTTTATGACAAACTCTTGTACGTTCGTGATAAAGTCTCAAGACTTTGTAGCAAACTATCGTGCGTTTATGACGAACTATATTGCGTTCGTGATAAAGTCTCAAGACTTTGCAGCAAACTATCGTGCGTTTATGACGAACTATATTGCGTTTATAAGGTAGTATCAGGCAGTACCCCACAAGGTGTATAAGCCCTTTATCTTGTAGTTAGATTCTGTCCTAAACCATCCCACCAATTGCGCATGTAGTAGTTTTATAAAAAAAGGAGAGTATAGTCTTTCGGGTAGAACAAAATAATCCCATTACGAAGTTTATATTCATGGATGGTTCGTCGGTTTTTTGGAACAAAAAGAAAAAATTTACTATTTTGCCCTCAATGTCATTCCACGGGCTCCTGCTAACTTACAAAAGTTTGTATCTGGTCGTAGACAGGATATGCGCGCAACCCTACAACACATGAACATTACGTAACGCTATTTTTTATTATAAAGCATGAAAAAGAAAATTTTATTACTCGTTATTGTCGCAACTCAGCTTACAGCTATTTTTGCCCAATCCAAAAACATTGACACAAATAATGATGGTATCATTAAAATCTTAGCCATAGGAAATAGTTTTTCGGAAGATGCACTAGACAATTACTTAACTGAGTTGGCTATCGCCAGTGGCAAAAAATTGGTGATCGGTGACCTATATATCGGTGGCGCACCATTGGATCTGCATCTTAAAAATGCCAAGGAGGATGCTTCGAAATATCGCTATACCAAAATTGATGAACACGCAACGAAAACACTGACCAAGGACGTCAGTATCGCACGCGCACTTGCCGACGACAATTGGGATTATATCAGCTTTCAGCAAGCCAGCCCGTTATCCGGGCAATTTGAGGTAATCTATGCCAGTTTACCTGACCTTGTTCGCTATGTAAGGGAGAAAGTGCCGTCTGAAACCCGACTCGTCTATCACCAGACCTGGGCTTATCAACACGACTCCAATCATGGGGGTTTCAAAAATTACGACCGGGACCAAATGACGATGTACAAGGCGATCAGCCATGCATCCAAAAAAGTGCTTGCTTCCGGGGCGTTTTACACGGTGATACCTGCAGGAACAACGATCCAAAATGCGCGAACCAGTTCTATGGGCGATACATTTACCCGAGATGGTTATCATCTACAATTGGATTACGGTCGCTTTGCCGCCGCCTGCGTGTGGTATGAAAAACTATTCAGAGAAGATGTTCGTAAAAACGCCTATAAGCCCGAAAAAGTAACTGAAAAGCAAGAAAAAATAGTGAAAGAAGCAGCACATAAAGCGGCAAAGAAACCATTCAAAATCTCCAAAGTGAAGCTTTAGATGGATCACTCAGCCACGCCTTAACGTTATGTATCGTCTTACATTTCAAACCATAAAAATAAAAAAGTCTCAGTATCTACTAAGACTTTTATCGTAGAGGCGAGTTGCGAAAAGTCTAACCTTGCAGAAGACTGTGAGGCTCTATTAAGTGCAAGAGATTTACTTGAATAAGTATATAATTTTTACAGAGGTTGCCTGGTTTGTTATCCGAACCAGGCTTTTTTATTTCTGCAATTTTACTAACCTTTAGATTATGAATAATGGTAAAGGATGGAATTCATTTTGATGTTCAAAAATATTATCGTAATATTGCGATACTAAATTAGGAACGATGGGGCTTACTAAAACAGAAATATTTACGGACGAACAGAACAGATTGGCTTCTTTGTTCAAGGTTTTAGGACATCCTGCACGGGTTGCCATTCTACAATATATCATCAACCAGAAAGCCTGTATCTGCAATGATTTGGTCGATGAATTGGGCTTGGCACAGGCGACCATTTCACAGCACTTAAAAGAGCTAAAGAACATAGGTATCATACAGGGAACAATCGAGGGCAAATCTGTATGTTATTGTATTGATGAAAAACTGTGGAAGCAAATTCAAGCGGAATTTAATGTGTTCTTCAATCAAGAGGTAAAAGTAAACAGTTGCTGTTCATAATATTTTTTTGACCCTTATTATCGTTATATTGCAATATATAGTTTAATATAAATTTAGAAATCTTACTGTTATGAAACTATCACAAATCAAAGAAATCCTACCAACATTGGACAATGTTGAATTTCAATTAGAGAACGGAACATTTGTTCCCGAACATTTCCACGTTACGGAAATAGGACAGATTACCAAACATTTTATTGACTGCGGTGGAGTAATCCGTACAGAGAAAGCGGTAAACTTCCAATTGTGGGATGCCAACGACTACAACCACAGATTAAAGCCTACCAAACTATTGAACATTATCAAGCTGTCCGAAGAAAAATTGGGTATTGAAGATGCCGAAATCGAAGTGGAATACCAAAACGAAACGATTGGCAAATTTGACTTGGATTTTGACGGTAAGCATTTCATCCTAAAGAACAAACAGACGGCTTGCTTGGCAAGCGATGCCTGCGGTATTCCTGCGGAAAAACAAAAAGTAAAATTATCGGAACTGAACAGCACTTGCTGTACGCCTAATTCGGGATGTTGCTAAACACTAAAGACCAATCGTAATGTATAAGAATTTAGCCGAAACCATAAAGGGGATTATTGACGTCCAAACCATAAGTGAGGAACGCAAAACGATACTGCAACCACTGATAGATTATGTACAACAGAAAGCAAACAGCGGAGCGGACATAAACATCAATTTCATCTGTACCCATAATTCACGCAGAAGCCATTTAGCGCAGGTATGGGCGCAGGTCGCAAGTGCGTATTTCAATATCCCGAACGTACATTGCTATTCGGGCGGTACGGAAGAAACGGCACTGTTCCCGAAAGTGGCAGAAACATTGACCAATCAAGGTTTTACCATTTTCAAGATTGCGGAAACCGATAACCCCGTATATGCCATAAAATACGGAGATAATGCGTTGCCTATTATTGGGTTTTCCAAGCAATATGATAGCCCTTTCAACCCTGCATCGGCATTTGTCGCCATTATGACCTGTTCGCAAGCAGACGGCGGATGCCCGTTCATCGCCGGAGCGGAAAAGAGAATACACATCACATATGAAGATCCTAAGATTTCGGACGGTTCACCCGAGCAGGCACAGGTGTATACAGAAAGAAGTTTACAGATAGCAACAGAGATGTTCTATGTTTTTTCAATGATTAAGAGTTAGCCGATGCAACCCAAACTAAAATTTCTTGACCGTTACCTTACCTTATGGATATTCCTTGCCATGGCGACAGGCGTAGGCTTGGGATATTTCTTTCCGAACATTTCCAATGCGACAGATGCCCTATCCGTAGGTACAACCAATATTCCTTTGGCAATAGGGCTTATATTGATGATGTATCCTCCGTTGGCCAAGGTGGATTATTCATTGTTGCCCAAAGCTCTTAAAGATACCAAAATAATCGGCATATCTTTATTGCTGAATTGGGTTGTCGGTACCGTACTGATGTTCGGTTTAGCCGTTCTGTTCTTACGGAACGAACCTGATTATATGACAGGTCTGATACTGATTGGTTTGGCAAGATGTATCGCAATGGTCATCGTATGGAGTGATCTGGCAAAAGGGAACAGGGAATATACGGCATTATTGGTAGCGTTGAACAGTATCTTTCAGATAATAACGTACAGCTTCTTTGTTTGGCTGTTTATCAATGTATTGCCCAACAAATTAGGCTTAGCCAATTTCAACGTAAGCGTATCCATGAAAGATGTTTCCGAAAGTGTGCTGATATATCTGGGTATTCCTTTTCTCACAGGTTTTATAAGCCGTTATGCGCTTATAAAATCAAAAGGTATAGAATGGTATAACCGTAAATTTGTACCCAAAATATCCCCCATTACATTGTACGCATTACTGTTTACCATTGTCTTGATGTTCAGTCTGAAGGGCGATAAGATATTGGAACTGCCAATGGATGTCGTAAAAGTAGCTGTACCGTTAATCATCTATTTTGTGCTGATGTTTTTCGTGAGTTTTTTTATCAATAAATCGTTGGGTGTCCCTTACGACAAAAATGCATCTATCGCCTTTACCGCTACAGGAAACAATTTTGAGTTGGCAATAGCCGTATCTATCGCCGTATTTGGCATCCACTCACCACAGGCATTTGTGGGCGTTATCGGCCCACTTGTCGAAGTGCCAATATTGATACTTTTGGTGAGAGCAAGCTTGTGGTTGAAAAAGAAATGTTACAATCCTAAGTCTTCTATATAGACGGTTTAGATATTACAGCGTTGTCTTAAATGCAAGAAAGCCCATAAATAACCGGTCTCCCTCCCTTTTTAAAAAGAATTTTTCTTTTGACAGCGGTTCCGTAGTCAGATACACGGTATGGGTTCTTTCTTAAATCCGCCAGGATCGTCTCCCGCTTCTTGACAAGCTGGGGTTCGTAGCTCGAATGCCGGTCTCTCGGTGTGCTCAGTTCGATCGTGCCGTCAGAGGTGCGAAGGCGCTTGTGCTGTTTGCCGTTGCGGCGGTTGCCACGCAGGCGCTCCGGCTCATCAAGGTCCATCCATCTCGGCCTCAAGGGATGCTTCCAAAAACTTCTTTAACAGCGGGACGAAAGCCCCGTCTTTTCCGTAGAGAGGTTATCCGCTGCGCAGCTGGCGCAACGCTTTCTCCTTCATTGATTCAAAGTCTAACTCCGTTTCTCTGATCTCCATAATACTATGTCTAAAATTAACCTGTTGTGCATTTAGGAATTAAAAAAGAAAAAAGATTGTCCATTTGATTAAAAAATCGTATATTTAATTGACTACCAATCGATTAGATACATGAACAATCTCATTCAAAATTACGAAATTATTTTAAAAGAATTGACAAATACCTGCAGTCATATTAAAACCAAAAAGCAAATCAGGCAACCGAAAATGTCCGATTTGGAACTTGTTGCGCTCAATATCACTGCGGAATACATGTCAATTAATTCTGAATTACAGTTGTTTAGATGCATTTCTGGAACCCATTTAGATGGAAAAATTGAAAGAAGCGTCTATAATAAAAGAAGGAGAAAACTTTTTCCATACATCGAGAAAATCAGGGAGACTCTAAGCAGTAAATTTTCAGATTTTACCGATGTGTTTATTGTGGATTCAACGCCAATTGAAATATGCAAAATCAGCCGGGCAAATCGTTCTTCAATCTGTTCCACGGAAGAGATTAAACCTGCATTTGGATATTGTGCCGCACAGAAGTCAAGATACTTTGGCTACAAACTTCATGCGGTTTGCGACAAGAATGGAGTGTTTCACTCTTTTGATTTTACCCCTGCAAATGTTCACGATGTGAATTACCTTAATGACATTAAGGGAAATCTACAAAACTGTTTATTAATCGGGGATAGAGGATATATCAGTAAAGAATTCCAAGTGGATTTGTTCAATTATTCAAGGATTAATCTTTCAGTTCCGATGCGTAAAAACCAACATAATTTTGTAGATTTTTCAAGAACGAAATCAAAAATCAGAAAGAGGATTGAAACGAACATATCGCAATTGTGCGGACAGTTCACAATCAACATCAATTTTGCAAAAACCTTTCAGGGTTTGGCAACAAGAATAGTATCAAAAATAACTTCTTTCACGATGATTCAATACCTCAATTTTTTCGTCTTTAAGAGGGGTTTGAACAAATTAAAAATTAATTTGTGCTAAATGCACAACAGGT
>Ga0222429_100743_pt1 | contig 14753 bp, 9 predicted proteins | sample 1B50Ametagenome_FD_182475 | JGI IMG/M metagenome (GOLD analysis project Ga0222429, IMG submission 182475) | Enriched microbial communities from leaf-cutter ant dump, University of Wisconsin, Madison, United States - 1B50A (version 2) | ecosystem: Environmental > Terrestrial > Nest > Insects nest >...
TGGAAGCACACCCTGGGAGAGCGACAGCGCCTGGCTGAAAGCATTGCCGGTGGGCAACAGCTACATGGGCGCCATGGTATTTGGTGATGTCAACAAGGAAAGGATCCAGCTGAATGAAAAAACATTATGGTCGGGTAGTCAGGATGATAACAACAACCCCGTTGCGGCCGATTCACTGGACCATATCAGGCAGCTATTGTTTGCCGGAAAATACAGAGAAGCGCAGGCAGTGGCGGAAAGAACACAAATATGTAAAGGCGCAGGTTCCGGGCATGGAGATGGCGCCAAACATCCCTATGGCTCTTATCAAACGCTGGGTGATATTTTCTTCGATTTCGGCACCAGTAAGCCATTTATGCAATACAGAAGGGAACTGGATATAAACAATAGCCTGGTGACGGTAACGTACAAACAGGATCATGTCAGCTTTAAGCGGGAAATATTTGCCAGCTACCCGGACAGGGCCATTATCATCCGGCTGAGCGCTGATAAAAAAGGAGCGATCAGCTTTAATGCACAATTAACCCGCCCGGAAAGATTTTCTACCACCGCTCAGAAAGATCATCTGCTGATGACCGGCACATTAAGCAACGGCAAAGGAGGAGAAGGATTGAAATATGCTGCACGGCTAAAAGCCGGCACAACAGGTGGTACCGTAAAATTTGATAATGACCGGATGATCGTTCAACAAGCAGATGAGGTGATACTGATACTTACAGCGGGTACCAATTACAAGCAGGAATACAACAATTACCTGGGCGGCGACGACCCGCTGATCACCACCTTACAGCAACTGAACAAAACCTCGGCTTACACCTATAGCCAACTGTTATCAAGGCATACCAATGATTACCAGGGGTTGTTTAACAGGGTTCAACTGCGGCTGTCACAAAATCCATTACACCATATTCCAACAGATGAATTATTGAAAACACCTGCAGATCCGTACCTGCATGAACTCTATTTTCAATACGGGCGTTATTTGCTGATCTCTTCCTCCCGTGAAGGAACATTGCCGGCCAATCTCCAGGGCGTTTGGGCCAACAGGATTTCTACTCCCTGGAACGGCGATTATCATATTAATATCAACCTGCAGATGAATTACTGGCCGGCTGATGTCGCCAATCTTTCCGAATGTTTCTCTCCTTTTACCGACCTTGTTGAATCGCTGGTGAAACCCGGAGAAAAAACCGCAGCTGTTCAATATAATGCTCCTGGATGGAATTCACAGACCATTACCAATACCTGGGGGTATACTTCACCGGGAGAAGGTGTCGGCTGGGGCTTATATGTGGTCGGAGGTGCCTGGTTGTGTCAGCAATTGTGGGATCATTATACCTTTACGCGGGATCCCGGTCTTCTCAAAAGGATATACCCGGTGATGCTGAAATCTGCAGCTTTTTATGTGGACTGGCTGGTGAAAGATCCGCATTCCGGCAAATTACTTTCTGGTCCCTCTACCTCTCCGGAAAACCAGTTTTTTGCGGCAGATGGTTCAAAGGGCTCACTCACTATGGGACCCACACACGATCATCAACTGTTGATTGAATTCTTTTCCGGATTGCTGGAGGCTGCTGCCATGTTGGAAGACAACGATCCGTTATTGGCAAAAGTGAAATATGCGCTGGATAATATAACACCCACTCAAATTGGTTCCGACGGGCGCATCATGGAATGGCGGGAAGAATTTAAAGAAGTGGAACCGACGCACCGTCATGTATCGCATCTCTTTGGTCTTCACCCCGGCACACAGATAGATCCCGGCACAACGCCTGAGCTGGCCGCTGCTGCGCGTAAAACCCTGGAGGCAAGAACAGATGTAGGCACAGGTTGGTCGCTGGCATGGAAGGTGAATTTCTGGGCGCGGCTGCTGGATGGCGACCGGGCACATAAATTGCTCACTCATCTGCTGAACGAAACCAAACAGTACAAAGTACAGATGTCGGATGAAGGAGGCACGTATCAAAACCTGTTCTGCGGCCACCCGCCCTTCCAGATCGACGGGAATTTCGGTGCCACTGCCGGCATTGCGGAAATGTTGCTGCAAAGTCATACCGGAGAAATTTACCTGTTACCGGCACTGCCCGCCGCCTGGCCCAAAGGTTCCATGAAAGGTCTTAAAGCAAGAGGTGGTTTTGAAGTGGACATGGACTGGAATAACCAGGCATTACAATCCGCCATTATAAAATCAATCAATGGTGGTAAATGTATAGTGAGAACAAATACCCGGGTAACTATTGAAGGTGTAAACGCAGTTGCTGAAAAATCCGGTAATGGTTATACCACTTCTTTTGATGCCGAGAAAGGAAAAAGCTATAAGATAACAGTGAAATAAAGCAACCTGGCGCAGGGTTCTGCTTGCAGATCACTTGTGCCTTATAATCCTGCCCTGATTGCATCAGGGCACAAAAACAAAGACAAAATAGACGTAAAAATTACTAAATTAGTACCAGCTAATCCTATGTTATTATGTCTTCAAAATTCAAAGTCAAGGACAGTGAGTTACCTCACTTTATCACCTTTTCAATTATAGGCTGGATAGATGTCTTCAGTAGAGAAGATTATAAACAAATTGTTGTTGAGAGCCTTGAATATTGCCAGCAAAATAAGGGGTTGGTCATATATGCATGGGTAATAATGACCAACCATGTCCATATGATCATTAGCTCCAGGGAAAATAAAATTGAGCATATTGTAAGAGACATAAAAAAGTTTACGAGTAAAAAGATCATCCGGGCGATTGATGAAAACAACATAGAAAGCAGAAAAGTTTGGATGTTGAATATGTTTGTGTATTCAGGAAAAAACAACAGGAACAATAAAACATATCAATTCTGGAAACAGGATTACCATCCTGTAGAGTTAAATACTCCTGTACTCATACGTCAAAGATTAGATTATCTGCATAACAATCCTGTCAAAGCAGGACTTGTATGGGAAGCATGGCATTATAAATATAGTAGTGCGATTGATTATTGTACCAACGAAAGAGGACTATTAAAAATAGAATATTTATAATGTCCACCCGGACACAGTCCGGTAAAATTAAAGGGCAACCAGTCATCCTGCGGAAGACTGGCGCCAGCAAAAGTGAAATAAAACAACCTGGCGCAGGTGTTCTGCTTGCAGATCACTTGTGCCGTATAATTTCACCCTGATTGTATCAGGGCATAAGTATCATTCACCCGGACACAGTCCGGTAAAAATTAAATGGCACAAATCATCCTGTGGAAGACTGGCACCAGGAAAAAGCAACCTGGTGTAAGTGTTCTGCTTGTCTGTTATTTGTGTCAGATAATTCCACATTGATTGCATCAGGGCAGAGGTATTTACTTAATTTAGCACTTCAACGAACTGATCTGAAAGAAATGAAAAAAATATCCATATCAGCTATATTGTTAGTGCTGTGTTTGACCCTGAAGGCGCAGCAGGCAAAAAATGTATTGATCATTTATAGTGATGACCAGAGCTATCATACCATTAATGGCTGGGGCAATAAAGAAATACAAACGCCCAACCTGGACAAGCTGGCTGCCGGGGGCATGAGCTTCAGACAAACCCATGTTATGGGAGGGCATCAGGGAGCGGTGTGCATACCCAGCCGGGTGATGATGCTGACGGGGCGATACATCAACCGTTTGCCCAATGACGGTTCTACCATTCCAGACAGTCTTACCGGGTTGCCGGAAGTTTTGAGGAGCAGGGGGTACACTACTTTCCATAGCGGTAAGTGGCACAGCGATAAACAATCGCACGACCGTTTTTTCAGCGCCGGTGACAACATATTCTTCGGGGGGATGCATTTTGAAAAGGATGGCGGGCAAACCAACCCTTTCGTTTACCACTATAACGGACAGGGACATTATCCTGCTGAAGCAGGATGGAAAAGTGATACCTTCTCCACGCAATTATATGCAAACGCGGCTATTGATTTCCTGGGAAGCCAACAGGCAAAGGATAAACCGTTCTTATGTTATGTAGCATTTACTTCTCCACACGACCCGCGGACACCGCCACCTGCTTTTGCGGACAAATACAATCCTGATGATATTTCGCTGCCACCTAATTTTCTACCGAAGCATCCCTTTGATAATGGGGATATAAGGGTAAGAGATGAGTTACTGTTGCCGCACCCGAGAACACCCGAAGCCGTAAAAGAACAAATTGCCTTGTACTATGGAATGGTGAGCGAAATGGATGCGCAGGTAGGCAGGATCATAGCAACATTGGAGCAAAACGGGCTCAGGGAAAATACCCTGATCGTATTTGCCGGGGATAATGGGCTGGCCGTGGGCCAGCACGGATTGCTGGGCAAGCAAAATCTATACGAGCACAGCATCCGGGTACCGATGATCATAGCAGGACCTGGTGTTCCGGCCAATACCAGCTCTGCAGCGTTTGTGTATCTCAGTGATATCGCACCCACCATTTGTGACTGGCTGGGTATTGACAAGCCGGTAAGTGTGGAAGCTAAAAGCCTGATGCCGCTGATCCGTAACCAGTCCAAAAGTGTTCGTGCCAATATGTATAACGTATATGGTCACTGGAGCAGAAGCCTTAAAACCCCGGATGGTTATAAATTGATCGTTTATAACGTGAACGGTGTGGCAACCACACAGCTTTTCAACCTGAAAGCAGATCCCTGGGAAACCCGGGACCTGGCTGCCGATCCCAAACAGCAGAAACGCATTGGGAAGATGAAAAAGCAGCTTACAAAAGAAATGGAACAGGCACATGATGACCTGAACATAGACCTGCCGGACTGGGGGAGAAAACCCGGTCAGAAAGCCGCAGGGTCATAGTCCCTGATTCCTGTTGCGGATTGTTTCGAGCAAAGCTGCCAATTCCTTTACCTTATCAGGAAAGCGGGTAGCCAGGTTGGTCTTTTCTGAAGGATCTTTCGTAAGATCATACAGCTGCGGATTCGGGTCATTACCGGTTTCAATATTGACCAGCTTGTTAAGAGGTTGCCCGGAATTGGGCTCAATATATTTCCAGCCGTTCTTTATGATCGCAAGTGATGCAATACCCTGCTTCACGAGTGTCTCCCGGCCGGTTGCTGATTTGCCGAGCAGCGCGTCCAGGATGTTTTCGCTATCCTGCGCATCTCTTTCCGGTATTCTCTGGTCCAGTAACTGCCGGAAAGACGACAGCAGATCCATCTGGCATACCAATGCACCCGATACACCCGCTTTTATAGTACGTGGCCAGCTCACAATGAATGGGATCCGTGTACCTGCTTCGAAACTGCTGTATTTACCACCCCTGTAGATCCCCCAGGGGGTATGTCCGTTCAGCCTTTCTACCGATTCGTCCTGGTAACCATCATCGATCACCGGACCATTGTCGCTGGTAAAGATCACGATGGTATTTTGTGCTATACCCTGCAGCGCCAGTTCTTTCATGATCTGCCCTACTGTCCAGTCCAGTTGCAAAATCACATCGCCCCGGTAACCCAGCTCGCTTTTTCCTTTAAACATAGTGGAGGGCATGCGGGGCACATGCGGTTCTGTAAGCGAATAGTATAGAAAAAAAGGTGTTGCCTTGTTATCAGCGATGAACTGCCTGGCTTTCTCCAGAAATGTCAGGGGCATTTCCTCATCTGTCCATCTTGCTTTGTAGCCGCCACTCATCCAGCCGATGCGTCCTATGCCGTTTACAATTGTGTTATCATGTCCCTGTCCGGGAGACGATCTCATCTTCAGTAATTCCGGGTTTTCTTTGCCGGTTGGATCGCTACCTGTTTTTTCTTTGTAATTCACGCGTATAGGATCAGTTGCGTCGGCGGCAACCACGTTTCCATTTTCTAGGAACACGGTGGGTACCCTGTCAGCTGTAGCCGGAAAAATAAAAGAATACTGAAATCCTACCTCATTCGGTCCGGGTTTAACGGGAGCATTCCAGTTTTTTTCAACAGTGTTGCCCAGTCCTAAATGCCATTTTCCTACCAGTCCGGTATGATACCCTGCGTTTTTAAATAGCAATGGCAGGGTGGTGCGGTCCGTGGGAATGATAAGGGCTGCGTCACCCGGTAAAATATTGGTTCCCGACTGACGCCAGGGATATTTACCTGTCAGCAACGCATAACGGGATGGGGTACATGTTGCCGAAGTGCTATGTGCATTCGTGAAGCGAAGCCCTCCCGCTGCCAGGCGGTCTACATGCGGTGTTTGAATTTTTGTAGCGCCATAGCAGCTCAGATCCCCATATCCCAGATCGTCTGCATTGATAATAATAACGTTGGGTTTTACAGAGGTGGTTTTCTGCTGTGCAATAGCTGCGGAAAAACAGCCTGCTATCCAAAATATTACAATTGAAATTTTCTTCATGGGAGCATCTTATTAAGACATTGTTTCCTGCGATAGAGCAGTATAGTAAATCTCACTACATAGCTTAAAAATACTCCAGAATATAACAACAAGCAAGAAGTTATAGATATCTATCCCGGATAGATGTCAGGGTACAGGATGATTGACCGGGAAAAGCAGGGATACCGGATATTATATGCTCCACCAGTAATTGAACTTCAGCGCCAGTGCTCTTGTTTTTACAGCCCAGGGACCGGGAAGATAATTGTCTGTATATACCAGGAACAGATCGGAAGCGGGTTTGTAACGCCACTGGAGCCTTGCGTTGATATTCATGTTGTCCATCTGTTGGTTGTACTGCACATAAGTAGTAAAAAACAGGGTGTTCGTAAACGTTACGTCTATCCTTGGCCCGATCAGCAGGAAATTGTTTTTACCCCAGGGCTCCGGCAGGTTCAGCCTGTTATAAGTGGTGTTCAGGGCAATGTTTACATAAGGTTGAAAACGATAACCTAGTTCACCTCCGACAGTCAATAATCTTCCATCCGCATAATAACCGCCATACCTGAGAGACGCTGTATAGGTAAAAAGATGCTGCGGTGCGGATATATAATCAAATCCGGCGGTCCACCACCGGTGACGTGTGCCGGTTTGCAGGGAATCTTTGCCGGTATTGGTAGGATCGAAGGGCATAAGCAGCTTCACATAATCCTGCTGTATCAATGGAGTCAATGTGGCCTTCGACCGGAATGTGATCAGGTAAGAATAGATATTGCTGTGGTCCGTTTCCTTTATATCCGTATTAAAGAAATAAGTGCTGTTGATGACAGGACCATGACTCAGGATATTACCTCCTTTGGGAAAAAAGAAATAGGACAGCTGGGGATTGAACTTAACATATCCCCGCCGGGGCGTATAACCTACCTCGGGATTAAAATGTTCGCCTACATATTGCAGTTGCCCGTAGAGCAGCCATCTGCGGCTGCTGTACTGCAGGTGCCCTGCATAGGTCCAGTCTTTTTTATCTATCCCTGGTTGAAATGTTTTTAATACCATGGCTTTTCCTGTCCACTGGTTGCTGGCAGATGCCAGGTTGTATTCAAAGCCCAGGTTGCGGTTGTACCGTGAGTAAACACCTTTCAGGCTGTCAGCAGCATCGGGGTGATAGTTCAGCGAGCTTTTATCAATGTACATCACTGCTATGTTGGAGCGTTTCAGTATTTTCCGTTGAAGGGAAAATACCGCGAAGTTTTGCGCCGGCAGGGCCCGGTTTCCCACTCTTGCCGTTTTCATATCCATTATACCTATGCGCCAGTTTTTGTCCAGCTTGCCGCTGAGCCTGGCGCCGAAGTCGATAGGCACACCCAGTCCGATACGGCGGGAAAAGAACGGGCGGATATCTGCATAGCCGAAGTTGGCAAAAAGGTCGCCATTCTCCAGGAAAAATTGCCTGCGTTCAGGAAAAAACAATTCAAAACGACTGAGATTGGTTATCTGCTTGTCTACCTCTACCTGTGAAAAATCCGGGCGCACGGTAAGGTCCAGGTTGAGGGAAGGACCGATGGATACCTTAATGTCTCCACCGATGTCTTTTGTGTAAACCGGTTTGGTACCTTGCTCATAGTTTTTCGCTACACCCCCCAATACAAACGGTATCACCGAAATATTCGAACGGGGTGCCGGTGGCGCTTCATCCCATACCAGCGAGCCGGTATAAGCCAGGGCGGCGCTCGGGAACTGGCGTGGGATAGGCGTCCAGCTCGATTTTTCCGTGCTTTTCAGGTCATTCCTTCCGAAATTGATGCCCCAAACCTTTGCATCTTTTTTATAGCGGATGGTCTTAAACGGTATGGCTGCCTCAAAAACCCACTTGTCATCATAGTGTTTTACCGCCGACACCCATTTGTTATCCCAGTTCAGGTCTACCTTCCCACCTTCATACATGATGCCATCCCACTGGGCACCGGCAGCATTGGCGCCAAAGGAGAAGCCGGTGGTCAGATCGTCAAAAGTATCCATGAAAAGCAGGAAGTTATCATTCTTCAGAAAGGAAAAATCCCTGCGCAGTGACTCTACCATATGGATGCCGGCTCCGTAGTTAAAACATTCTGCCAGCAGGTACAGGTTTTCGTTGTCATAGGTCATACGTACATCTGTATGCACTTCCGCCAGGCTGGTATCCATCGGCAGCATCATATAAAAATTGGTGGCAGTGGCGGCATCAGCCCACGCCTGCTCATCAATTATTCCGTCAACAACAACGGGGGATATTGCTTTTTTGATGTGCAGTTGAAATGCGGCATTTTTCTTTTGCGCGATGGAAAAAAAGCAGGTCAATGTTAACAAAAGCGACAGCGAAAACGATTTCAATGGAAAAAATTAAGGCGGCAAGGTAGGTAATTTCTATCTTTTTTGATCATCAAATCGGTCGGCAGGGGATGATCAGGAGTATATATGTGATAGAACTGCCACCTTGCGTATGGCGGAAGATCTCCCGGATTTCAGGTGGTTTATGTGTTTATAAGTAAAACTATTAGAGGTTAAGATTAGGTAAGACGTAATACCTCTTTATTCCTTAATGGCTCCAATATCAGCCGTGTACACAATAGCCACTTTCAAAAATTCCGTTTCTGCCGGTTTCCCTCTCAGGGGGTGATTTATAATGACCAGGCATCAAAATTATTTTTTTTCGGTCAGTGGAGACACTGACCGTGGCGCGGGCCGCGGTTTGTGGAGGCATAAACCACCTGTTATTGATGACATTTTAATAAAATTGATAAGGGATCATTAGCAGGTACAAGCTGCAATAAAAAAGCGGCTACCGGAGGGGTAACCGCTTCTATATTGTTTAAAGCTGAGGATTACTTGTTGATGGTAACCACCTGCTCTGTTTTTGCTTTTTCTTTCCGGGAATGATTCACATCCTTGGTGCCGAAGATCTGCGCCAGGGTAGGAGCAATCACCAGCGATACAATAGACATCAGCTTGATGAGGATGTTCATGGAAGGCCCGGAAGTATCTTTGAACGGATCACCCACGGTGTCACCGGTTACAGATGCCTTGTGCGGCTCGGATTTTTTGTAGAATACTTCGCCGTTGATCTCTACGCCTTTTTCAAAAGATTTTTTAGCGTTATCCCATGCACCACCGGCATTGTTCTGGAACATACCCATCAATACGCCGCTTACAGTAGCGCCGGCCAGGAATCCTCCCAATGCTTCAGGTCCCATCAGGAACCCGATGATAAGGGGAGACACGATGGCGATAGCACCGGGCAACATCATTTTCTTGATGGAAGCTTCTGTAGAGATCGCCACACATTTATCGTATTCGGGTTTGCCTGTGCCTTCCATGATGCCGGGAATAGAACGGAACTGACGACGAACTTCTTCCACCATGCTCATGGCAGCTTCCCCCACCGCACGGATAGCCAGGGAAGAGAAGATGAACGGGATCATACCGCCTACGAATAAACAGGCGAGTACATCCGCCTTATAAATGTCGATGCCGTCAATGCCCGCAACGCCTACAAACGCTGCAAACAACGCCAACGCAGTCAACGCTGCAGAAGCAATGGCAAAACCTTTACCCGTAGCAGCGGTAGTGTTACCTACGGCATCCAGCACGTCTGTTTTTTCACGTACTTCTTTAGGCAGCTCGCTCATTTCGGCAATACCGCCGGCATTATCGGCAATCGGACCGAAAGCGTCAATGGCCAGCTGCATGGCGGTAGTAGCCATCATACCGGCAGCAGCGATCGCCACACCGTATAAGCCTGCAAATTCATAAGAGCCCCATATGCCACCAGCCAGCACCAGGATGGGCAGGAAGGTGGATTCCATACCGATAGCCAGACCACCAATCACGTTGGTAGCATGCCCGGTAGAAGATTGTTTGATGATAGACATTACAGGGCGTTTACCCATTGCCGTATAAAATTCAGTGATAATGCTCATCAGGGCACCCACAGCCAGACCCACACCTATAGCGCCGAGCACACCCCATTTGGTGAACTCTTCGCCACGCAATACCATTGTTTCAGGAAGAATATAATATACCAGTCCGACAGATACGATAGCAGTAAGAATGATGGAGCCCCAGTTGCCCATATTCAATGCCTTCTGCACATTATCGGTATTGATGCCGGCAGCATCGCTTACCTTTACAAACCAGGTGCCTACAATAGAGAAAATGATACCGGCAGCTGCAATCAGCATTGGAAGCAGCACAGGGGAAAGTCCGCCGAAATTATCGGTAGCGATGGTTTCCTGACCCAATACCATGGTAGCCAGCACAGTAGCCACATAAGAACCAAACAGATCGGCGCCCATACCTGCCACGTCCCCTACATTATCTCCCACGTTATCGGCGATGGTTGCCGGGTTGCGGGGATCATCTTCGGGTATGCCTGCTTCTACCTTACCTACCAGATCAGCGCCTACGTCGGCAGCCTTGGTATAGATACCGCCACCCACACGGGCAAAGAGTGCGATGCTTTCAGCGCCCAGGGAGAAACCGGTCAATACTTCTATAGCGGTCAGCATAGCCGCAGAATATTCGGGCGTATTGGGGCTGATACCGCTTACAAATTGCATGTATAATAAAATGAATACACCACCCAAACCAAGCACTGCCAGACCGGCCACACCTAATCCCATCACCGTGCCACCGGTAAAGGATACAGATAACGCTTTGCTTAAGCTGGTTTTGGCAGCCTGGGCCGTTCTTACATTACTTTTGGTAGCGATACGCATGCCGATATAACCGGCAAGCGCGCTGAACACGGCGCCCACCACAAAGGCTATGGCAATAGACCAGTGTGAATGCGGGTTGGAGGATGCCATTACGCCCAGCAATATCGCTACAATCACCACGAAGTATCCGAGTATTTTCCACTCGGCCTTCAAAAAGGCCATAGCCCCTTCGGCAATATAATTGCTGATCTCTTTCATGCGGTCGGAACCGGCATCCTGGCTTGAAACCCAGTTAAACTTTACATACGTGTAGATCAATCCTAAAAGACCAATGGCAGGAACCAGATAGAACAGAATGTCCATAATGAATGTTTAAATTCAGGTGTGTTTGTTTTGGGGGGCAAAAATAGGGGTTTCACGCTGAAAAACTCAATTAATCTGCCACTATCCTGCCTTTTGGAGGACGTTTTTCGGTATTGAAGCTAAACTGTTGATAAGTAATGGATAACTGGCGGGTTTCAGGCCGCAGGTTACAGGCTGCAAGATGCAGGTTGCAGGGAGCGCACAACTTATATTTTGCGACCTGGGACCTGCAACTATTCTATGACTACTACTTACCTGCGGTGAGGTAAATATGCCGCCTACCTGGAGACAACTGGCTTGCCCCGGGATCCGGAAGCATGTAAAAAGCAGTTACCGGAGCTGACATAAAAATTTAGCTTGGCATACAGACAGCTTTGACGGCTCCATTCATCAGGCAGGCTGCAAGTTGCGTGAAGACACGCAATGAGGCGATCCTGTGCCCCGTTCCCTCCGTCCTCACGTGCAGTTCAAGGTGCATAAGGAATTGATCGGTGGAGATTCTTTATAATCTTCCATGCGCAACCGCCATGAAGCAGAAAGAGTACGACCTGCTGGTAGGGGCATACTCTCAGGTATGCTGTAAGTTGCATGGAGACACGGAATGAGGCGATCTTGTGCCCCGTTCCTTCCGCCCCCGCACGTGTCCTCACGTGCAGTCGGATACAGATATGCTTTTTAGCGCTTCTTCTTGCGACCCTTTGCGGCATTTTTTTGCGGGCTTTGCGTGTCCGATATGGAGAAAGAAGGTTTCTTTCCCGCAGACCTGTGTCTGTTCAATCGAAATAATGTTCCCTCCGTAAAAATAAAAGCCCCGGCATATCACCAGGGGCTTCAAAGAGTAATTGTTCGTTAGTTGTTAAATGTCTATGGCCTCACCATAAGCGGCTGCGGTCGCTTCTTTCACGCCCTCGCTCATGGTCGGGTGCGGGTGCGAAGCATTCAGGATCTCATGGTAAGTAGTTTCCAGCTTACGGGCTACAGATACTTCCGCTATCAGCTCTGTGACATTGTATCCGATCATATGTGCTCCCAGGAACTCACCGTACTTGGCATCATAGATCACTTTCACAAAGCCTTCTGTGGCGCCTGCCGCACTGGCCTTACCGGAAGCAACGAAAGGAAACTTACCGATCTTCAGCTCATAACCGGCTTCCCTGGCCGCTTTTTCAGTATAACCGATAGAAGCTACTTCCGGGGTGCAATAAGTACAGCCGGGAATATTGTTATAATCCAGCGGCTCAGGCTGGTGTGCCAGCTTTTTCTCCAGGTAAGCCATATGCTCTGCGGCATTAATGCCTTCCTTGCTGGCTACATGCGCCAGCGCCTGCCCGGGCGAGCAATCGCCGATGGCATAGATGCCGGCAACATTGGTTTGCTGGTATTTGTCTACTACTATTTTGCCTTTTTCTGTTTTAATGCCGTTCTCTTCCAGTCCGATGTTCTCAATGTTGGCCACGATGCCTGCAGCGCTCAATACGATATCAGCTTCCAGGGTTATTTCGCCATTCGGCGTTTTCACTTTGGCTTTTACGCCGCTGCCACTGATATCCACACCGGTTACTTCGCTGCTGGTATATATCTCAATGCCCTGTTTTTTGTATTGTTTTTCCAGCTCTTTGGACACTTCATCGTCTTCCACCGGCACTATTTTCGGCAGGAACTCTACGATGGTAACTTTGGTGCCCATGCTGTTATAGAAATAAGCGAACTCAACACCGATAGCACCGCTGCCCACCACGATCATGGATTTGGGCTGTTGTGGCAGCACCATCGCTTCGCGATACCCGATCACCTTTTTACCATCAATAGGTAAGGAGGGTAACTGACGGGAGCGCGCTCCTGTAGCAATAACGATATATTTTGCTTCTACGATCTGTACTTTGCCATCAGTGCCGGTCACTTCCACTTTTCCTTTTGACTTGATCTTTCCGTAACCCATGATCACGTCGATCTTATTTTTCTTCATCAGGAACTGTACACCCTTGCTCATCTTGTCTGCCACACCCCGGCTGCGTTTGATCACCGCATCGAAGTTGTGCTTTACATCAGATGCTTCCAGACCATAATCTTTGGCATGTTTTAGCGATTCATAGGTCTGGGCGCTTTTTAATAAAGCTTTGGTAGGGATACATCCCCAATTGAGGCAGATGCCGCCCAGGCTTTCTTTTTCTATAATAGCTACTTTAAAGCCGAGCTGCGATGCCCTGATGGCTGCCGGATAGCCGCCGGGACCGCTTCCTATAACAATTACATCGTATGCCATAAAAGATTTCTGGTTTTTTAAAGATGATAACAGGCAGCATGCAGATGAAATGCCGTCCTGCATTGCAGGGGCAAAAATACTGGCTAAATGGCAAACTGCAAAAACAGACGGTTTCCGGGTACCAGCGGGAATTTTTGATATTCGATTTTTGATTTCTGATGTATGATTTAGGGTTGATGGATTGGTTGTCGGGAGAACGATCTCTCCGATCATGCCTTTATTTAACAGAGGGATTGCCGGAATATAGATTGTATGCCGATGATACATTTTTATATAACGCATATTACCGGGCAGGTGCAGGATGAATAAATGAGGGAGCGGTTCTATCTTGAGCTTTTACAAGATATATCTTACATATGAAAAGAACTTTTTTTTGGGTGCTTGCCCTGCTGTTTGCTGACGGGGTACGATCCCAGCAGTTACCGCCTGTTTTTGACCAGGCTGCTTTAAACGCGTCGCAGCCGGTAGAAGCAGTGACCCGTTATTTGCCGCCGGTAAAAATTCTCTGGCAAACCGAAAATGCGGAACAACATATTAAAAATGCCTCCCGTTTACTGAAACCCGGTAATGGCCAGGCTGACCTGGCTAACCGTGATATGTGTGTACTGACCAGCACCTGGGGTGTAAAGCCGGCGTTGCTGCTGGATTTCGGCCGCGAGCTGCATGGAGGGCTGCAGATTGTTACCGGCATGTACCCGGGGGAAAAACCGGTACGTTTAAGGGTACGTTTCGGTGAGTCTGCCAGTGAAGCCATGAGTGAAATAGAACCTAAGCAAAATGCTACCAACGACCATGCTATGCGGGATATGATCGTGGAAGTACCCTGGCTGGGTGCCCTGGAGCTGGGTAATACCGGCTTTCGTTTTGTACGTATAGATATACTGGATCCGAATGTGGAATTGCAGCTCAAGGAAGTAAGGGCAAAATTTATATACCGGGACATTCCTTACCTGGGATCATTTAGCAGCAGCGATGAATTGCTGAACAGGATATGGATGACAGGTGCTTATACTGTTCATCTCAACATGCAGGAATACCTGTGGGACGGCATCAAACGGGACCGCCTGGTATGGGTGGGCGATATGCATCCCGAAGTGTCTACCATCATGACCGTTTTCGGTAATA
>Ga0222429_100745_pt1 | contig 14705 bp, 5 predicted proteins | sample 1B50Ametagenome_FD_182475 | JGI IMG/M metagenome (GOLD analysis project Ga0222429, IMG submission 182475) | Enriched microbial communities from leaf-cutter ant dump, University of Wisconsin, Madison, United States - 1B50A (version 2) | ecosystem: Environmental > Terrestrial > Nest > Insects nest >...
CCTTCGGGCAGGCCATTGACAACTCGTTTTTCAATAACGGCATGTTAATTACCGGCATTTATCCCGATCCGGTTCATATCGGGAAAAAAGGTATTCACTTAAGGTGGACTTTTCCCTTAGACAAAGGATTTCCCGACCGTTTTATTCTTGAAAGACGAAAGACCACACCCGATAAAAAACAACCAGATGGATCTGGTTTTACAACTGTTGTTGGCGCCAACGATAATTCGTTTTTCCGGATCAGTCAATCCGGAGCTAATCTCCGGATCAACTTTAACAATAAAATCGAATTTTTAGGCTTGGACCTGAAAGTCTATGGACCGATAGAAGCAAAGGCATACCTGAACGATGATTTGAAATTTATTAGCCCCGCAACGATGAAAGCTGGAGGCACGGGGTATATAGAATTCCAGGGGAGTTCCTTTAATACAATTGAACTACCCGCCGAACTGCGCGGAAGCATAGCACAGTTGGTATTTGCCGCTAAGGGGAGCAGTTGTAGCGAAAAAGACGGATGGAGCCAAATCGCCGGGATCTATCCGGAAGCCGGTATTGACGAAATCGTTTCTTTAAGAAGAGCAGAAGCTTTTTTCAAGGATCACTATAATGTTTACCTGCCGAAAGATCCTGCAGCAAAAAGAGAGGAAGCCATAAACAGGTACTTCTCAAACCGGGAGAATTACAAAAACCTCCTGGGCTTATACAACTATAATAATGCGGGTGTATCCGGACCTAATGAGCGCCCCGAGCAACAATATTACCGGTGGCTGGGTTACCAGAATGCATTGCTGATGTGTTTGCCGGATCCGAATATCGCCCGGATATTCGGACTGTATTATATTGACCATGAGGCAGACGATAAAACACTTTACGATTACAGGATAACGGCAGCATACAAAGGCGAAAACATATGTGCAGTGGTGTATGGGCTGGGTAAGGATTACGATCCCCTGCCCTATATGGGAAATCCCCGGCCCGACTTCAGGGCGTTTCAAAACCCGGGAGGAGATTTCGTATTTAAAGCTGATAACCTGCTCTTATATGAACAGCATGGTTCTGCTACGCTGCAATGGAACAAACCATCGTATACACTCAAAACAAACCCGGTTTGCTTTTTCCTTGAAAAAGATCCCCGGAGCGGAATTACAATCCGCAACAGGCAGCCAACAGTTGAAAACAAATGGAGCATTAATGGCAGGGAGGGAGCCATTATTACGCCCGGGGATGCAAACGACGATCCGCGCAGGTATTCGGCATTTGACACGGAAATACTTGTTCGAAACAACAAATATCCTCAGCAATATCAACTGAGTGGTATTGATCTTTTCGGGAGGATCAGCAATCCCATACAGGCGCAAACAGATATAAAGGATATGTCGCTGCCTGCGCCACCGGTAGGGTTAAAAATAATGCAGGAGAAAGTTGACAATGACATTAAAAGCTGGCTGAATTTTTCCTACGGGCCCGAACAATACCTGAAAAGCCCGGATGCCGCTTTTTTTTCATTGTATAAAAAAGAGTACCGCTTATCAGAGACACTGGAAATAGCGTGTTCCTCTTTCAGGTTTGTAGCAACAGCCCGCGATGCAGCCGGTGATTATAATGATAAGGTTTTTGAAATGCGGGTGGCCGACGGCTACCAAATTCAAAGTCCCGATGGCAATACCATAACCCGTGATATAGAAAGACCGGAGGGATTGCCTTACCTGTCTATACATTTAACAAAAAAATCGGATGGCACGAGGCTACCTGCACGGGAAAGGATGCATTTTGACATTATCAAAATATTCAGTGGCGGCAGGCGATTCCTGATCACCACTTCAAGAGCCGATATTCCTGATAATGACAACGCAATACTGCCTTGTATAGGAGAACTGAAGGGTGACAGCCGGTTAAAGGAAATCTGGACGAAAGTCAACGCAAGAGCATTCTATAAGCCCCCGCAGCAGTGGAGAGTAAGAGCCACTAACACTTCCCAAACATTGTTGCTTGCGCGAATCCAGTCTGCCGTCCTTCGCGATATACCGTTATTTGACGAAGCAGGCGCCCCGCAGCAAAGCCGCCTGGTAACCGAATTAAAAATTGACCGGCAAATCTTCCGTTCTGGTTTTCTCAACAACCAGATCATCAGCGCTGAGGGGCAGATTTTGATCATAGCTCAGTCTTCCCCTGATTTACTGATCGTAGAAGGCGATCATACTGCCCTGAAAGGGAAGACCGTAAAAATCAGGCAAAATGAAAACAATACAAACGTAGCTGAACCCGGCACACTAAAAAACCTGAGATTTGATGCCTTAAGCGGGGAAAGCAGCCAGGCAGGCAAATTGTTGTTGAAGGTAGAAATGATGCAAGTTGATGAAGAAGGTGCACCCCTGACTGATGAAAGCGGAAGACAGCAGGTCATAGAGAAATGGATAACCGTTAATTTGCTCAGCGATGTATACCAGACTGCGCCGGGCGTTTTTGAAGTATTGACAATTTTACCGGAGAGCGCTCATAATGTTTTAACAACCGGCCAGGTTGCTTATTTTTTTCCCGATTACAGGCTTGATATCTCTTCCGTGATCGAGACGCCGGTTACCGCCGACAGCAGCATTGCCGTGGGGTATTTTGCGTTGACCACTACCGATTCCAGTGATCAGAAAAATGAAGGAGGGCTGTCAGCGCCAGTGCAGCACCTCAATACTATCACTACCCTGCCGCCGCAGGTAAGCCCGGTGTATCTCTGCGGCAGGAACAGCACCAACACTGAGCCTGCATATGTATCGCTTCCCAATAAGGAAGGACGATCAACGCTTTGCCTGCAGTGGGACGACGCTAATGGCTCACAGCCTCCCTACACTTATGAGTTGTCCAGGGCCCTGGACCTTACTATACTGTCCGTAGCCAAAAGCAAATGGATGGTGGAGGATGACGATTTTGTAAACAATACAGAAGTTAAAAACATACTACCGGCTGCTGAGTCTGTTAAGTCTGGCGTGTCGTTAGGCAATCTTTTACTGAATGCTCAGACTGGTTTGTATGAAACAACCTTTCCTGAAAACCTGTTTACGGAAAATGAAATGAAAAGCTGCCCCGGCTGCAGGATCAAGATAAGCAGCTATTACCTTATGGCTACAGGCTTTAATGGTAACAAAATATTTTTTAGATTACTTAATCCTGGTGAAAATCCTGTTAATGAAATCACCAATACAGAACCAGTAAATTTTGACCGCCTTGCTGATTGGGAAACCACCGGTATACCCGGCAATATAGAAAATCTCAAAAAGTTAGCCGATGCCTGCCCCGAAGCCTTTAACCTGGTAACCAAAGTACCGGTAAGAGAAACTCAATTCCTGGACGACTTACCCGGGCAGGGGAACGGCAAATTCTTCTACAAAGTAAGAGCGGTGGACAGGGCCGGTAACCGGTCTGAAAAATGGAGTGATTGCAGCATGCCGTTTTACCAGGTGGATACGAGGGTGCCGGAAGCGCCACAGGATTTTAGAATAGAGATTGGAGACCGGTGTGCGAGGTTGTTGTGGAGAAATCTGCCATTGTCGGGTTCATTTGACCGTTTCAAAATATTCCGTTTTGAGAACGACCAACCCCGGGATTATGCCCGACCCCACGCAACCGTTACCAAAACACAAATAACGCAGAGAGCTGTATATAAAAAGATACGAGCCATGCTGGGGTCAATTGCTGTACCGGTTGAAATAAAAATTGCCTTACCCGCCGGTACTCCCCAAAGCCTTGAACAAAGAATTCAGGAGGCAAAAGCTACTATCCAGGTTAATATTACTACTACAACTGATACGACAACCAATTTATTTACGAACCCTGAAGATTTTGAGATCATACATCAAAAGGTTGATGACGATACGGCCATACTGATAAAAACCATCAGGAGTCTTAAGTCAAATGTACCGGATGGCGTGCCGCTGAGACTAACTGTTAATGATGTTGTGGTGGAAGAAGACAGAAGTTGGTTAGAGTTTATTGAAGAAGGATTGGAGGGCGGTAATGAGTATTATTACAAAATAGCAGCAATAAACAGAATCAATTACGGTATGAATGATTCGCAAAAAGAACTTATACTGATCGGCAACGATTTAAATCTTGTAAAGATAAAAGCCATAGAAAGATCAATCTTGCTACCTACAAGACTTCAAGCTAAACGGATAACCATAACTAATTAAAGCAAAATTGTTGTCCGTTAAATAGTAGAATGAGTAGTAAAAATTATAAGTTGATTTTGTTACATATAAAGGCAGGTCTCTTTTTAGTAAAAGTAACTCTGGGAAATGAATCAGAGATTGCTATTATTAATAAAGCCTCGTTCAATGAAAGCAGTTGTGTATAAAATAATAGTAATATCTACAGATAAAAGAAAAAGCAAATATTGCAATGATGTTTAAATTATCCAACCTACATGAATATTTTTAACTTCATATTTTCTGCAGAAGATCAAGCAAATATTGATCAAAATTCGATTTCAATCGAAGAGACTCCCTACTCCACAAGCAACATTGTATCTGGAGAGCAGCCTTTAAGCATAATTCTTTCATTTACGCTTGTCGACCCATCAGTAAACCTATCTATATACCCTCTTTTTCCAGGAGAAATTACATTCATTCCCTCGGAATCTTCCCTTGGTATAACTCCCTCTCCTGAAGCAGTTACTTTGGATCATAATGCATATTTATCTTGGAAGACGGAAGGTAAACTGATGATTAAGGCGGGGTTCATGGAAGAGCCATACTTACGAGAAAAGCTGTCAAATTCATTTCCGATATATCCGAATATTATGTGGATTAGTGGCATTAAACTAACTGAAGAATTCCTTTTTGAGACCTTAGCAGAAGGGACGGGATTAGAAAAAGGCGCTGTGTCGACCCAGAGCGGAATTATAGAAGAAGTTGAAGGTGACTGGAGAAAGTTTGCGGTCGGTGAATTCCTTAGTTCAAATTATACTCCAAACCTCAAATTCGACATAAATGCAGTTTCTAACTATAATTTCGCAATGCCCATTGCAGCTGTAGATCAGGATGGAAACATACGTGTTACAATTGAATTTGCTCACACAAGAGGAAGAGCCCTAGATACTATAGACTATCAAAATGGATTGCTTGATTTTTTTGAAACTAACTATTTTAATATACCATCTATTTCCTCGGCATTCGAAGCGCATGGGTTGGTTCCAGCAGTTTTAGTATACCGGCAGTGCCTTTCTCAACTAACAAATAGTGGTATACTTTGGGAACGTTTGGTTACATCAAACAACAAGTACTTTATTTTTCGATTCACCCGTACATGGCAGCCAATAGAGAATTACTCCCTGAATTTGCCACAACAAATATTGGAAATTAAAAATGATGATAACGAAGTTTTGCTACAAACTAAAATACCTGCTCACGGAATAGTTTTTCTTCCAAATCAAACAAATCAGGTAGTGCATTTAAATCTAAGTGGTGAAATGACTTGGTTACCTTATGACGATGAATGTTGGAAAAAAAGAGGTACTAAAAATCAAATACCGGTAAACATTGAATTAGATTCCTTGGGGACTCAGGTTTCAATACCACATGTTATACTAAGAAACAAAATGAGTACAGAAATGGTGCTGGATCGGAGTGAACAAGAACCTGGAGGTGGTAATTGCACATATATATCAATAAGAAGGTTTACGCGTGCATTCATTAACAATAGAATAACAGGTGGACGATTGTTGCAAGAATTGTATCTCAAAAAGCAGACCCAGGCAAAATTTGACAGACTCTACTATATTTTGTCTGGAAGCCACAACGTCAATAGGGAACTGATACAATCAGCCTGCTCTTTAGACATTGCTGACGAAAGTACTTTTATCCCTGTAAGAAATGACACAGAAAGTACTAAATCGGCACAAATACTTGGAAGAAAAGATATCCTCCCTTATTTCAAAGCTTTTTTCCCCGAACTAATTTCCGGCTCTACAACACTTACTAAAGGTGAAGCAGCATTTAATGTTTGGAGTTCTAATTTGTATATTGCTAATCGTCCTGCAAACAGAGCTTTGTATAATCATGAGAATGTAGGATATGGTGGCCCTGGAGCTTTAGTTGCTCTCGGATTAGCTGACTGGCATATTCCGATTCCCGATTTAGAGCAAAGAATAAGCGAAACGGAAGACGCGTTTTCAGATAGAAATGCAAAAGGGTTAATGACCGGATTGGAACAAGGAACAGTTCTTCAATTTTGGTATTCTAAAGAAAATTTCATTGATGCAAAAGATAGAACATATGAAGGGAAAATCTACTACGGACATTCTCCGGTATTTACTGGTTATAAAAGTGGTATTATCTTTAATAGGCTTGATGGAATATTTATTTTAGACCAAAAAGGAGCAAGACTTTGCAACTTAATAGAGAATGATTCTCGCATAACACTGGAATGGAGCGGGGATGAACAATATATTTGGATAGGAATTAAATGGCTTGAATAAAACTTTGATATGGCTATTTATCCACTTACACATATGATTAGAGAAAGCGATTTTCCATTGTCTGAGCACTTATCTATTACTGATGGAGTATCTTTTTTTAATCGTTGCTATTATAAAAGATTAATTTGTTATAGCTGTAATACTAATCAAGTAATAGATTTCGATCTATTGATAAAAGGCAACGTTAGTTTCAGTTTGCCTTTTTTTGATATAGTAAGTCTGACTATCGGCGAGCAAGAGAATAATACAACATTTTTTAATACTTCATTGGGAATTGGGGCGGAACCTTACCTTGATGTGCGAGACGTCCCTGTCAAAATTTCTATCGCAAAAGAAGTATTGCAACCTGTCGATGACCATAAGCAGATAATCCCCAACCAAAATGTCTTAATTGAATTAGGGAGGATCTCATTTTATGTAGACATAAATGGAATTTCCTTACAAGAGAATATCGAGATTAATATTCCCTTTTGCATGATTGGACAAACAGGAATATTAGTTGAACTATCCGGACTTAATATTAAGCTTTTGAGCGCCTCCCCCAGTGTCAGTTTTAATAAATGTAAGATTGTTCTACCTGATTTATTTCTCTCTTCAGAAGGCCTTGAAATTAATATGGAAAATACCTCCATTTCAGCTACAGGTTTTTCTGGCTCTTGCTCGGTCGATATCCCTTTAACCGAAGATTCAAACATCTTCGGTATCCCCGGCGGTCTGAAACATGTAGAGATTGTTATCGAAAACAACCAGCCAACCACATTTATTCTTGAAGGCGAACTTACCATCCCCTATTTCGATACCCCCGTTGATGTTTTCTTTGGTATTGACGAAAATGGCGACATCACCGCCACCATCAAAAACCTGAGCAATGAGCCTTTTACCAAAGACGAACTCGTTTCTCTATATCTTCAATCAATGGAGTTGAAAAAAGAAGGGAGTGTTGGTTCCCTCTCCCTCTCCGGCTCCCTCCAACCCCTTCTCTTCGCCAAAGACGGCTTGAAATGGCCAAAGATGGATGTAAGAAATCTCCGCATTGATACCAACGGTAAGCTTTCCATTGATGAAGCCTGGATGGATCTGAGGGAGATCAGTAACCTCGACCTGTGGGGTTTTCACCTGGAACTTCGAAAGCTGGGCTTTGGTGTTAGTACAGACGAGCGCATGTGGCTCGATCTCTCCGGTTCCATCCGGCTGGTGGAGCAATTGCCGCTGGGGCTGGATATGGAAGGTTTTCGCATCAGTTGGCCGACCAATATAAATCCAGGGCGATTTTTGAATGATCCGCAGGGGTTGATGCAGGAATTGCAGAAGATACAGGTCCAGTTCCGTGGCATTGACATCAAATTTGCCATTCCCAAAACCGTGAAGATAGACGGGTTGATCCGCTTCTTTAAGGATGCGCAAAAAGTAGGTTTTGCCGGTGATATGAAGCTGGCGGTAATACCGGCGGGCTTTACCGCCGAGGCGGGCATGATGATCGGGATGAACACTGCCACCCCTGTTTTTCCTTTTGTATATGTGTATTTCGGCTTCGAATCAACAGCAGGCATTCCGCTGGCACAAACCGGGCTGGCGCTGAAAGGCGCCATGGGGTTGATCGGCATCAACGTGGCACCCAATAAAAAAGAGGGCGCCGACTGGTACCACGACTGGTATAAAGGCGCCCCCGGCAGGGGCGCACACCAAACCACCAAATGGACCGATCACCTGGGAGGCTTCGCCATTGGTATAGGTGTCACCATCTCTACTGCCGATGGTGTAGTGAAAAAGACATCAGGGTTACTGGTGCTTTCTTTTCCCGGGCCCTTCCTGTTAATTAACGGCGCCGCCTTCCTGTTGGATACCGGCGCGGGGGACGGCGAGCCTCCGTTTACAGCTACTGCTATTTTTGCAGACAATAATATAAAATTTGTCCTCGAAGCGCAGGCTGAGATCATAAAAGACATGATATCCGCCAGCGCTTACGCCGAAGCCTTTTTTGACCTGGATGATATTACCAACTGGCACCTGTACCTGGGGGTTGATCAGCCTGAAAGCAGGCGGGTACGTGCCGATGTATTGAATATATTTAATGCAGACGCTTACCTGATGCTGGACATGATAGATGCTGATAGTCCGCGTATGCGGGCCGGGGTGTTTATTTCCATAAGACCCGATATACCGACTTTAGAGATAAAAGATCCCTGGGGAAATGATCTTATAAAGATCATTATCGAAGCCTGGCTTTATATCGACGGAACAGGGCAGGTTTCCATAAACCCCGAGCAGTTCTCGGGCAAGGTGTCGGTTGACGGCGGTTTAACCGTAAGCGCTTTCGGATTTACATTTGGGCCGACGGTAAAAGCTGAACTCGACATTGACGGACCAACACCTTTCCGCCTGAAAGGATACCTGGACTTTACTTTAAAAATGTGGCCGGAAGACTATAACAACAAGGCGGAAATAGATTTTGAAGCTGATTTCAGGAAGAAGACCCGCAAAACGCCCAAGCTTACGATCATAGATCCTGTTCAATCCATCATCTCCTTCTGCCGGTTCAAAGATGACAGTCCGGCTCTTACCTTATACGGTAGTGGTAAAGGGAGACAGACCCTGCCTGAAAACCTGTCTGTTGATGAAAAAAGGATCTGTGAATTGTCTCCCATTGTTGCTGTTGACAGCAATCCTGTTATAGCCTTTAACCAGGCCATGAACAACGATAGCAACAATACGAATATGAAATTCATAATGCATCCGGGCGGCAGGAAAAAATACAAAACAGGCAGGATAGAAATGGAAGCTACGGTAACAAGGGTAGAAATATTCAGAAAGAAAAAAACTGAACCCTGGCGAACCAATTGGGAAATTATATATGCCACCAGTAACAGCGGTAGTTTAGCAAACAGATATAACAGACACAATGATACATATAGTATTAATCTCCTTGATGATCTGTGGGGTACATGGCTGGCAGATGCCGATCCGCAAAGCCCTGCGGAGCCCGGCTCCCGGAGGTTGCAACTGCTCACCGCTAACCCGCTGGTCAATACAGCACATTCCTATACCATGGAAGGCGCTTCGTTCATGACGGCCGCTACTGCCAACGCCCACCTTTCGGCCCGGGTGCTGGAAGACTACCCGGGGCTGATGTTTGAACCTGCTCCCCGGAATAACAGCAGATGTGTGAAATTCAATATAGTACCGGGTACGGTAGCACGCTCCAATGATGAAGGGAAACTGGTGTTCCGGGAATTGTTGTTCATCTGTAAAGAAGGAATGGAAATAAACGCATGTGATGATATATTCAAAAAGGAAAATTGCTATTGTCTGAATGTTGCAGGCATGCTGGATATATATTTCCCGGGGGAGATAGAAAGCTGTACCATTACCTATTGCCAGGAAACCGACAAGAAAAATGAGCTGCACGATATAGAAACGACCGATAAGGATAAGAAGCCGGACGATCAGAAAAAAGACCCTAACCAAAAAGCAAAATACCCGAAGGAAACGGTAATGTTTTTCGATGCAGCGGATAGAGAGATCACCAATATACATTTTGAAAGAGGCTTACAGAACACCTACAACAACCCTGCCCGGCCGGTAAAATGGATACGAATAACCGCTAACCCCTTCTCCATTTACGAGATCTGCTATACGCTCAAACAGGAAGCAGTTCATCTCCCGGAAATGCCTTCACATGATCCTCAGCAAATACTGGATCCGGGTTACTATTATAAGATACACGTAACCTCTCTGCTGGCTGGGAAAGTAGAGGATAAAATCAAGCCTGAGATACCAATACAAGGTTATCCATATACTCCTGCGCTTAAGATACCCAACCCCGAGTTTACGGCACATAACGAGGCCCTGAAATCCGCCCTGAACATAAATAACGATTCCAACGGGCCGCATGAGAGAACTTTCTTAACAGCAGCCTATTTTCAGACAAGCGCTCCCCCCAATAACCTGGAACGGTATGTAAAATGGACATTCCCGAACCAGGTATACAACAGGATATGTACTAATGACGACCTGCTGATCTGCTTTAACAGGGGCTACCTGGGGGAATTATTCAATGGCCGGACTGCTGAACTCAGGAACTTTGAAATGACAGCTTTTATAACGGATGCGAACAACAAAGTTTATCCCCGGCAAATAAGATGGGAAAGATCCGGTTCATCAACCCGCTTCCAGGAAGAAGAGACATGGGACAGGCACCTGGATGATAACGGCAGCACCATAAGCAACCGGAAAGATGATCTTATTGTTATTGGCAAAAGCGGAAGCATACCATTGCCTGCAAATCAACGCTGCAACCTTATTATCACCGGCGGAAATGGCGGAAAGACCCTCATTCCTCCAATGCTGCCCGGCGACGAAATGGGCAAATACTGGAAGGATTTTTCTACAGAATGGGACTATACCAGCGATGGTATATTATCGTCCAAAGGCAGTGGCAAAAGGGAAATAATGGCAATTGACGAAGACTACGAAAACGTAGAAATTAATTTTGAAACCCGGAGCAGTAATTTCGATTTCATTTTCCGCTGTAAAAAAATCGGTAATGTGCTTGCCTGCTATAAAGTTTCGATAGAAAATGATCAAAGGATTAAAATCGGATTGTATTCCAATAATATTCTTATACAGCATTTGTTTTGTACCAGCGCTGCGGTTGATTGGTCATCCGGCTCCTGGCAGTTTTTTAAGATCAGGGTTGTAAATAATGAGATCAGCATTTTTAAGGGGTACAAAAGGGAAGTTAACCGCTTCGATTTTTCGTCCCTTCATGCAGCTACTGAACGGGAACCAAGAATGCAGTTTGATATACGACAGTTTCAAGACCGTGTTTACTCAATGACAGGATCGGCAGGGATCGGTACAGGAGGGGGTGAGTTCCGGAACATAGAATTCCGGGACGCAGAATTATTGCGCATCCCATTCTATACAACCGGCTCTTCAAATCTAAAAGAGCTTTACAGTATATCAGAGGAAATTAACATGGTAGAAGCCGGTACAGGTCATGAGAGCATCCTGAGCAAGATAAGGTCAGACGCAGTACCGAAATTGAGGGCGCTTGGAGAAGCAAGGCTTGCCTGTTACCTGGTGCAGAAAGACTATGAATACAATATGGCAAGATACCCGTTAAACGGGACCCCACAGTTCACCAGCAGGGAAGCTGTTGAAAAGTTTATGCTGGAATTGCGTGAAAAAGAAAAGGAACTGGATGCGTTCTTTAAAGAAACACTATTGTTACATCTCTTCCCGCAACAGATGTTTTACCTTCCGGAAAAAGGGATCAATATATCCCTTTTATACAGGAAGGATCAATCAGGAGCGCGTACAGCGATTGCCCTGTATATACAATCCCGGGAAAGACTCTTTCCAAAGCCATTATCTGGTACAAAGGATCCTTATGCTTTAACCGAAGTATCGGTTTCGATAGGTAACAAAAACCTTATGCTGGAGAATGGATTGGTTTTTAATAGCGATGGCGACCAGCTTGTAGTGTTGCTGAACGAGCCTGATATGAAAGACCCAGATTTTTTGAAAAAGATCACTATCGAACTTAATACCTCTTTGGTTAATTCCGACCAGGTTTCACCGGATTTCTTTGGCGAACGTGGAATCAATGAACACCACAGATACGATCGGAACCTTTTGAGTTTTTACACCCGGGATAGTCATCACTGACATTGGAGCTATAGGTATCTGAACTTGGATCAATTTAGCCAGTGAAGTCTGTAAAAAAAATCGCCCCGCCAAGAATAGCGGGGCTTTACCAAAACTAACTGCTTATGAGAAAATTTTATTTTATTTGCTTTGTTCCACAAATTTACGATGAAGCAGGATACCGTAATGTTAAATAACGTGAAAAACATTGCGAAATCGGGAATAAATCAACTATTATTTAGGCTTCGTTAACAGTTCAAATAGCAGTTCCGGTTCATCTGTGGTAATATAATCGAATTTGTGGTCAATGTACCACTGCATATCTTCTGCCTTGTTGACCGTCCATACGTTCAGCGTGATATTATTGTCTTTTGCCTCCTGTATCCATTCCGGGTTATTCTGGAATACGCGGTGGTTATAATCTATTCCCCATATGCCATCCTTTTTTACTTCCGCGGGCGGTTTTTCCCCGTTCAGATAAGCCGTTTTGGCTTTCGGGTCCAGTTCCAGTATTTTCTTCAGCATATCATAATCAAAGCTGATATACATCACCCAGGGTTGTGCATTCAGCTCTTTCACCAGTTCTACCGTTTTTTGCGCGGCGATCTGTCCTCTTTCTTTGCTGACAACGGAAGGTTTTAGCTCGTATACCAGCATGGTTTTATTTTGTTTCATTCCTTCCAGCAGGTATTCCCTTGCAGTAGGTAACTTTTCGCCATTTGTCAGCCTGTCCTTTATAAGCGTTGCATAAGAAGTAGCGGCAATTGTTTTGCCGAAATGTGTATTGTCATGGGCCACCACCAGGGAATCGTCGGCGGTGAAATGCACGTCAAACTCAGATCCGGTACATCCCAGCCGGACGGCTTCTTTCAAAGAGGCAATAGAGTTCTCAGGCACATGGTTCTTTTTAAAAGCACCCCTGTGTGCCACCACCTGGTTGGGCGCAAAAGAAAGCGCCCGGGTATTTGTCTTTTTTGAGCTGCTGCAGTTGGTCATGCTAAAGAGAATTGCAACGAATGCAAAGAAAGATATCTGTTTCATTTCCTGTAAAACATGGGTTAAAAGATGGTCCTAAAGATAAGTGTTATTGCCCTGTTCTGATTATTACCAAATTAAGAATAAAATGCCTGCCGGGAGCCAGAACTTTATTTTTTTGCGCTGACATTCTTCAATACATTTGGCGCAAGGGAAACCGTATGCATGAAATAGAACCATTTTACAACTGGCGTCACCTTTATACTGCTGAAACAGATCAGCGCTCACCTTTTTTTGGAAGGGAATATAGTGAGTTTGTCTTTTCGCATACCGTGTATAATTATTATGTCCATCCGCAATGGGATGAGTTCGGCTCCCGGACAATGTATATGAAAATATTGTACGCGGATTATGAAACGGGGTATGCAATCATAGAATTGATAGGAGAGTGGAACGATGCCATAGAAAATGATATACAAACTTTGCGCCGGGAAGTGACGGATATACTCTTTTACGAAGGGATCCGGTATTTTATACTGATAACGGAAAATGTGCTCAATTTTCACAGCAGCGATGACAGCTATTATGAGGACTGGTTCCAGGAGCTGGACGAAGAAGGCGGCTGGGTGGTGATCCTGAATATGCCCGAGCAATCGCAGTATGACTTTAAAAAGGCTAAGCTGAACCGTTATATAACATTAATGGACTTGCCTGATTGGCGTACCGTGCAACCGCAACATCTTTTTCAAATTATACATGATCATCAGCAAAAGAGGTTGAATGAGTAAAAAAAACAATAAACTGTTTTTTTAACGCGTTTGTGTGTTACTTTTGCGAGGATCATCTTAACCACTTCTTTCAGATATGACCTGGAAACAACTCTTCACTTCCTCCGTAGGGAAAAAATTTGTAATGGCGCTCACCGGTGTTTCGTTGATTATCTTTTTGGTAATCCATGTCGGTCTCAACGCCTGTATTTGGGCCAACGATAATGGTGCTATGTTTAACAGGGCTGCCCGGTTTATGGGCTCCACGGTCGTGATCCGCATTGCGGAAGTAGGACTGTTTATAGGAATTATCCTTCACATTGTGCAGGGCATCATGCTGGAGCTGGATAACAGGAGCAAACGGCAAATCAAATATGCGGTGCCTATGGGTAACAGGGGCAGTAAATGGTATAGCCGGAGCATGGGTTTGCTGGGTACCCTCATCTTACTTTTTCTTATTATGCATGTCTACCATTTCTGGACGCCCAGCCGGCTGGGTGGTATAGGTGGCATTCATGAGTTGCAGCATGTAGAATATGCGGGCGATACTACCGTATACCACGATCTCTACCGCGAAATGGTAATTGTATTTCAATCGGGTATTATTGTTATTTTATATGTGTTGGGCTGCATTTCCCTGGCTTACCACCTGCTGCATGGGTTCAGCAGCGCTTTCAGAACCCTCGGATTACATAATAAGCGTTATGTAAAGCTGGTGCAATCTGCAGGAGTTGTGTTCTCCATTGTTGTACCGTTAACGTTTGCAATGATGCCGGTCTCAATATACCTGGGATGGGTTAAATAGCTTTTAGATAAAGACAACAAAATATTATAAAACCACGCATATA
>Ga0222429_100746_pt1 | contig 14683 bp, 9 predicted proteins | sample 1B50Ametagenome_FD_182475 | JGI IMG/M metagenome (GOLD analysis project Ga0222429, IMG submission 182475) | Enriched microbial communities from leaf-cutter ant dump, University of Wisconsin, Madison, United States - 1B50A (version 2) | ecosystem: Environmental > Terrestrial > Nest > Insects nest >...
ATAAATTTTTTTGCCCTTCAGCAATATCTCGGTGAACTCACGATGTAAGGGATTTACTTCGGCAGGTTCGGCAGGTAACCTGACCAGCGATAAGATATCGTCCCAGGTTTTTCCTTTGTAATAAGGAGAGCTATTCAATAATCCTCCAAACATGCATACGCCTGCCGCCAGGCGGTAATAATAATCCAGCTCTTCAATAGGCTTATAATTGTCAGGGCACCTGTATAATTGATTCAACATATCTGTTGTACCCGGATAAGCATAGTTTAAGGTAACCGTACCTACCGGCTGGTTGTTTCCGCCAGCGGAGGGTTCTATTTCAAAAACCGCGATCATGGAGTGTCCCGAGCCTATCTCACCCCCTAATAATGTACTGGTGGAATCTTCCAGCGCTTTTCTTTTGTTATCAAAACCGATCAGCCGGTAGCGCCGGACAATCTCTGCATTAAAACCCAGGTTCATGGAAACATTATCGGCTACTGAATATAAGGTTTGTGTAAACTCTTTTACCAGTACCTTTTCTCCTTCTCTCTCATCATCCAGGTAAGCAAAGTTGCCATTACCTTTTTTGGCCAGCATTTCTATCCTGGAGTCTTTATAATTTCCCATGCCTACTCCCAGGCAGGTGAGGTACACTCCCCCTTCTTTCATTTGCATGATCAGGGCTTCCAGCTCTTTTTCTCTTGTTTCGCCTACATTAAAATCACCATCTGTGGCTAAGATCACACGGTTATTACCCCCTTCTATAAAGGTATTTTTAGCTAACGTGTAAGCCTGCCGGATACCGGCTTCCCCCGGTGTAAAGCCACCGGCGTTCATATCTTCAATTGCCTGTAATATTTTCTTTTTTTCCATTCCGCCGGTAGGCGGTAACATTACCCCCGTAACACCCCCATATACCACAATAGACACCGTATCCACTTCACGAAGATTTTCCACCAGCTTCCTGAACGCCGATTTCAGCAAAGGCAGACGATTGGGCATATCCATGGACCCGGATACATCTACCAGGAAGACCAGGTTACTTGGCGGCACTTTATCCAGGTCCAGCTTTTTGGAGCATACCTGCACAAACAGCAACCTGCTCTTATTGTTCCACGGGCAGGAACTGAGCTGGGAGCGTACGGTAAAAATGCTGTCATCCTGTGGTTCGGTATAGTTAAAGTTGAAATAGTTGAGCATCTCCTCTATCCGCACAGCGTCTCCCGGCACTGTACTGTTCATATTAATGAACCGCCGGATATTGGAGTAAGAAGCGCGGTTAACATTCAACGTAAGTCCCGTATAGGGGTTGTCCCGGGTATTGACAAACGCATTCTCAACGATAGCATTATAGGTTTCTGCAGCCACTGTTTGCCGGATAGAAGGAAATCTTTCCTCGGCGCTCGTATAGGACAATAAATACTGCTTCTGAAGACTGGCCGTATAAGGCGACATCTTCAGCGATATTTTCTGGTATTCGGAGGTATTGTCGATTTTGCAGGAAAGGGTTTCGTATCCATCCAGGATAAAGCTCAGGCTGTCCGACCTCATTTTTACCGCAATCCCAAAAGCGCCACCAATGCCACTGAGGTAGGGATAGCCGGTAGAGTGTATAATAATCTTCACATTCTGCAGCGGGTTTCCCTTTTCATCGGTTATTTCCCCACGCAGGTAGTATTGAGCGGCAACCGTTTGAGCCCCGGTCAGCACCAGTAAAAAAATAACAAGCCTTTGAAGCAGGCTTTTCATCATTGTAACTTTTGTTATTCAAAATAACCGGCAGCTTTATGGTCATCATTTTAAAACCCGGTATTTTCCAAACGCCTGGAGGCACAGATTATTGTCCTGCAATATACTATGTTTCAATAAGTTCTGAAAGAGTGAGCCCTATATTCCATTACAGGAACGAGGAAATATCAGCTTTCCAACGGCTGCGGATGCACGGGCTCTTCCACCAATTGGTATATCTCATCGATGTTTCTGCCAAAACCATCGTAATCCAGCCCGTATCCTACTACAAATTTATCGGGAATGCTGAAACCCAGGTAATTGATCTGAACCGGGAACTGGTTAGCATCCGGCTTATACAAAAGTGCGCAGATCTTTAACGAAGCAGGCTGCTGGTTGAGCAACTGGGGTAAAAACCGGGTCATTGTTTTGCCGGTATCAATGATGTCTTCCAGGATGATCACGTGCCTGTTATGCAGATCCGCATCCAGACCAATGGAGGTGATGACATGCCCCGTAGACTTGGTGCCTTTGTAGGAAGCCAGCTTGATAAAACATATTTCCGCGGGAATAGACAACGCTTTGAACAGATCGGAAGCAAACATGAAAGATCCATTCAGGATGGCAATAAACAATGGATTTTCCCCGGCATAATCCGCTTCCAGGTCCCGGGCCATTTCCCCGATCCGGCTGTGAAGCTGCTCCCGGGTAATAAAAGGCTTAAACAGTTTATCGTTTACCTTTTTGAACGTCATAAGTCAGTTTTTGTATATCAGTAACTCCTGCCCTATCCGGATCAGGTCATCCTGGAGGTTGTTCCATTGCCTGATGTTCGCCATCTCTACATTATACTTTCTGGCAATGGCATATAATGTTTCTTTAGGCTGCACAATATGTTTCGTGTATTGCGCAGTCCGGGTTTTCCCGGCAGGTACAATATTTTCATCTGCGGCGGCTTCGTGTTTTGCCTTTTCAGCCGATTTTTTTTGCAAATAGATCTTTCTGCCTCCCGCCAGTTCCTGGTCTTCTTCCAGGTTATTGTACTGCAGTATGCTTTCCAGCCGTACACCCTCTCTTTGCGCTATATCATACACCATTTCCCCATTTGAGGCAGTCACCATATCTTTAGCGCCCTGCTTTCTTTTCCTTTGCAGGTATATAAGCTGACCTTCTGCCAGGATATCTTCATTATCAGGCAACTCATTAAAATCGATCAGGTGCTTATACCTGATCCTGTATTGCTCCGCCAAAGCCAGGAGGGAAGTGCCGGCAGGTGTATAAAGCACGCGGGTATTATTGATCCTGAACTCGCCCTGGGGGTATTGGATCACCTGTACCGATTCTTTGATAACAGGCTCCGGGGCATTCACCGGCGGCGTTACATTACGATCCTTTGTCTGCACTACTGCCGGTATGATCTCTGCCGGCGGCGTAACGTAGGCCGCAAACATTTCGGGCTCGTCTGCAAATGTTCTTTTACCCAGGGCAATCTGTGTGTATAAATTCAGGTGATACGTTTCAATATAGGTCACCAGTTGTTGCCAATACCGGGGATTGGTGGCATATCCGGCTTTTTTCAGCCCCTGTGCCCATCCTTTATAGTTTTCCGCATCAATATTAAAAAGGAATGCATAACGCTGGTTGTTCTTTAAAAAGTCCGAATGATCCATGTATGAGTCCCTGTCTGAGGTATAAGAGCGGAAACACTCCCCTTTTTCGTCATCATCGTGATACACCTTATTTCCCGTCCAGGAGCTCTTGCATTTTATTCCGAAGTGGTTGTTGGACCTTAATACCAGATCGCTGGCTCCTGCCTGGGTTTCCAGGATGCCCTGCGCCAGCTTGATGGATGCCGGCACGCCGGTGCGCTTCATTTCTTCAATAGCCACAAGCTTATATTTGTTGATATATTGAATGATTACCGGATTTTGGGCCGAAAGCGGGCCATAAAAGAGAATACTCGTTACAATCAGCAATATTGACTTCATCAGCATATAACTTTGTACCCGGCAATAGATACGCCAGGCTTAATCTCCTTTTTTTCTGATCAACATTAACCCGTCTCTCACAGTCAGCATTACCTGCTCCACCCTGTTATCCTGTTTTACATGCTCATTAAATGCATGAATGGCTTTGGCATTTTTCCCTTTTATCTCCGGGGCCAATACCTGACCATGGAAAAGCACGTTATCCGCAATGATAAAGCCCCCGTTCTTCAGCAAAGGCAGCACCATCTCGTAGTAATGAATGTAATTTACTTTATCCGCATCTAAAAAAACCATATCCCAGGTTTCCTTTAATGCAGGGATAATATCCAGCGCGTTTCCCCGGTGCAAATGTATTTTATCCTTTGCACTGCTTTTGTTAAAAAAACGCTGCGCGGTAGCCGCATCTTCTTCCCTCAGCTCAATGGTATGCAACACCGCATTTTTATGTAAAGCTTTAGCTATGGCCAAAGCGCTATAGCCGGTAAAGGTACCAATTTCCAGTACTCTTGACGGCTGCAACATACGGGTAAGCATCTCCAGCAACTTTCCCTGCAGAGCGCCGCTGAGCATATGTGGCTTAGCGTGTGATGCGGTTGTAAAAGCCGCTACTTCTTTCAGCAGCTCATCCTCTTCGGAGGTGAATGTCAAAACATATTGCTCGGCCTGCGGATTCAGTATGTCTGTTTCAGTCATACCTGCAAAGGTAGCGGTTGCCATCATTTTATTATGCTACCAGCCCCCGTTGTTCCTGGTCTGCCTGAAAATTCGGGGACAGCTCTCTTGATTTGTAATACTCCATCATATGTTCCGCCACTTCATCTGCCGTATCCGCCAGCTGAAAGAGATCAATATCTTCCGGGTTAATATTCCGCTCTTTCAGCATCACTTCTTTTATCCACTTCACCAATCCCTCCCAATATGATCTGCCTGCCAGGATAATGGGCATTTTCTTCAGCTTACCCGTCTGGATAAGCGTTGCTACCTCAAACAGCTCATCAAGTGTACCAAAACCGCCGGGCATTACCACAAACCCCTGTGAATATTTGGTAAACATCACCTTACGTGCAAAGAAATAATCGAACTGCAACAGCTTATCCCTGTCTACATATTTATTATCAAATTGTTCAAAAGGCAGTAATATATTGAGCCCGATACTTTTTCCATTGGCCAAGGCCGCTCCTTTGTTACCGGCTTCCATGATGCCGGGACCGCCACCTGTGATGATGCCAAATCCCTGTTTGGCAAGCTTTTCCCCTATTTCTACCGTCAGCGCATAATAAGGATTATCGGATGGGGTACGTGCAGATCCGAAAATAGAGATACAGGGACCTACATCGGCCATTGTTTCAAAGCCGGTTACAAATTCAGATATTATTTTCAGTATTTGCCGGGTACTTTGGGTTGAACTTTCGTTCCATTGCTGCTCCAGCAGTGTTTTAATTGTAGCATTCATTGGTTTATATTTCATTACAGATAAGAAAGCCACCCCAAATGGATGGCTTTACACTTCTACAACGAATATTTAATTGGTTTAGTTTACGGAAGTTGTTCTTTTTGAAATTATTAATAATCCCAGGTAGGTGATCAGCCCGTTGATCAGCAAAAGCTCAATACCGATATGAAAGCCTCCGAACCACTGAGCTGCATTTCTGCTCAGGATAAAGCTTAAAACAGGCGCCAGTAAACAGATCACCGTGATGATCGAAGAATCCGGCAGGCTCCGTTTGGTAAGGATACCAAAAGCAAACAAGCCTAAAAGCGGCCCGTAGGTGTAACCTGCCAGGTCGAGAATAACATCAATGATGCTGTTGTTGTTGATCATATAGAATATGAACACACATACCAGGAAGATAAATGCAAAGGTAAAATGCACCGTCAACCTTTTTTTCTTTTTAGCCTTTTCATCCAGGTCGGTTCTGCGTTGCAATCCCAGGATATCTATACAAAATGACGAAGTAAGCGCCGTCAGCGCACCATCTGCGCTTGGAAACAATGCTGAAATAAGCGCTATAATGAATATCAGTCCAATGGCAGGCGGAAGAAAATTCATAGCAATGGACGGGAACATCTTATCGCCGATCACATTCAGGGTTTCTCCCGTAGCGGGTACAGTTACGAGCAACTGGTTAACCTGCTGTCCGTTGATATCTGCCTGCACATATTGTCCACCCTGGGAAAGGGTATACATATACAGCAGCCCGCCCAGCATCAGAAAGAGAAAAAGCACTCCTGCCATAACAACCGCCATGGTCATCACATTTTTCTGGGAATCACCTAATCTTTTTACGCTGATATTCTTTTGCATCATTTCCTGGTCCAGTCCCGTCATAGCGATCGTTATAAATGCACCACCTACTATCTGCTTCAGGAAAAAGCCCTTGCTGTTGATATCTGTATTAAAAACATTAAGATATCCTTTGTCCTTCATCTGGCTAAGCGCTTCGCCGCCACTGATATTCAGCTGCTGCAAAATATACACTACACAGACGATCAGTCCCGCCACCATCAGGGTGGTCTGCAGGGTATCGGTATAAACAATGGTTTTCACCCCGCCCTCAAATGTGTACAGCAGTATCATCAACAAGATAAAAGCAGCCGTCACCAGGAAGGGTACCCCGATTTTATCAAGAATAAAAAACTGCAGGATATTGATAACAAGGTATAACCTGGCTGTAGCGCCGACAGTACGGCTGATAATAAAGAACAAGGCACCTGTTTTGTATGCAACAGCCCCGAACCTTTTCTGCAGATAATTATAAATGGATGTCAGGTTCAGGCGATAATACAGCGGCAGCAGCACAAATGCAATAACAGCATAACCTATGAGGTAGCCGATGGTAACCTGCATGTAGGCAAAGCCTTTAAATTCGCCACCGGCAAAATCGCCTACCCCACCCGGGACGCTCACAAAGGTCACCCCCGAAAGTGAAGTACCGATCATCCCGAATGCGACCAGCATCCAGTTGCTGCTTTTATTTCCTATAAAAAACGTGTCATTGTTAGAGTTGCGGGAGGTGTACCAGGCTACGCCAAGTAAGATAGCAAAGTAGCTCATCACGCAGGTAAATAAGACCCAGGTAGACATATAATTATTAAATCTGTTAAGTTTAAAACGGAAGATAAAAACAAACCGGCATTCTTCACATAAAAATATTATTGTGCCAGCCCATAGGTTTGTATTATTGCAGGGATCTGTTTATTGAAAAGTCCTTTAAAGCAGTTAAAACAACAAGATATGCATACACAGACCGTAGCTGTTTTTTGCGGCTCAAAAGACGGGCATAATCCCTTGTATATGGAACAATCGGTGCGCCTGGGGCAGTTGCTGGCCAAAAGGGGAATTGATATCATATACGGCGGTGGTAACAGGGGTATCATGGGCGCCATTGCCAATGCCGCCCTGGAAAAGGGGGGAAAAGTGACAGGGGTGATACCACAGCTACTGGCTGACAGGGAACGGAAGCACGATGGCCTGACCCGCCTGATCATTACAGAAGGCATGCATGAGCGCAAACGTGCAATGTACGAGCTTTGTAATGCTGCCATCATATTACCCGGCGGCTACGGCACCCTGGACGAGCTGTTTGAAATGCTGACCTGGAACCAGCTGAGCATACACAACAAACGGATATATGTATTAAATACCAATGGCTTTTACAATAATCTTCATGAGCACCTGGAGCATATGGAAGCAGAAGGGTTCCTCTACACCGATGTAGAAAACAGGATCGGCTTTTTTGATACGCCGGAAATGCTGGTGGAAGACATACTGGCGTAAAATATCCCAGGAGCCTGTATTGACGGGAAACCCGGATCTTAATGTTAGCCGGCTAAAATCTATAGCCTGCCCCCAGCTCAAAAGAAGGATAAAACATTCCGTAGGTCAAAGGGGGATAAAATAAAAAAGACCCGGATGCCTTTAATACCCATCCCCTGTTCTGGAAACGCTGATAACGGTACCCCATACCCAGATACGGGATTACCTCTCCATTTCCATCATAGTACTTACCAAGAGAAGTAACATAGGCGCCTGCTCCGACGTCAAAATACCGCCCTTTTTTTCCTGCCAGGTAGTTGACGCCCAGCGGTATAACATAGTATGCTTTCCCTTTTGATCCTTCTACAGCAAAGGCAGCACCCGCACCCGCCCGGTAGCCCCATCCCCGTTCGCCTTTATTAAATCGTCTGTCAAAATTTATAGTAGTCATGAGTGGCCCAAAATCCCAATCCAGACTATAAAGTCCCCGCAGTTCCATGTAGACAACAGGAGCACCGCTGCGTCCTGTTTTCTCCAGGCTTCCCAGGGATGCCCGTTCTCTTCCTTTTTCAGGAAAATCTCGAAACAGGAGTACCACAGCAGTATCTGATAAGACACGGTAATTATCCTCCATACGCCTGGAACCATATTCGGACAAACCAACCTCATTTGAACTGCCAGGGATACAATCAACAGAAATCAATTGCTGACCGCAAACATCCAGGGATGTAAAAAGCAGAAAAAAGGAAACAACTTTCTTCATGGTAATAATGACATACGTCCGGCGCTTCAAAAAGGTTAGGTCATTAAAAAAATGTTCTATCCATCCGTATCAAATCTCCGTATCTTGTGGCTTCGTATATAAAAATGATTGTATGAAATACCCGCTTTTTGTACTGTTGCTATCTTTTACATTACAGCTAAATGCCCAGAACATCCCTGATAAGAAATGGGAACAGCTTTTCAACGGAAAAGACCTGAATGGCTGGACCCCTAAAATAAGGGGATATGCTTACGGAGAAAACTTTGGCAATACCTTCCGGGTAGAAGATGGTAAAATAACGGTAGGGTACGAGGCTTATGACAGGTTCAATGAACGCTTCGGTCATTTGTTTTATAAAACACCCTATTCCTACTACATTTTTGCGGTAGAATACCGTTTTGTAGGCAAACAGGCCAATGAAGGACCCGGGTGGGCTTATAAAAACAGCGGTATTATGGTGCATTGCCAGGATCCGGCTACAATGGGTAAAGACCAGGATTTTCCTATTTCAATAGAAGTACAATTGCTGGGCGGCGACGCTACAGGAGAACGGACCACCTGTAACCTGTGCACGCCCGGCACCAATGTAGAGATGGATGGGAAGCTTTTTACTCCTCATTGTATCAACTCTACCTCCAAAACTTTCCGGAACGAAGAATGGGTAAGAGCAGAAGTTGTTGTGCTGGGAGATTCTGTTGTTCACCATATTGTTAACGGCGATACCGTACTTACCTACCAGAAACCCCAGATCGGGGGCGGAGCCGTGACGGATTTTGACCCGGCACAAAAGAAAGACGGGCAATTGTTATCCTCCGGGTATATTTCCCTGCAAAGTGAAAGTCACCCGGTTGAATTCAGAAAAGTAGAAATAATGGATCTATCGGAATACTATAAGCGAAAAGGAAAGTAGGCTTCGCTCAGCCTATCCCTCCGGCTCCCTTTCCGAGGGAAAGGAAGCGGTACAGTAGAACAATTCCAGGCTATATTATCTACCACATCAGCCATAGGACAAATCCGGACTTTGCATTTCATCAACATACGCTGAGGGGCTACTCCGCCCGCAACGCTTTCACCGGGTTTGCCACTGCCGCTTTTATCGCCTGGAAGCTCACGGTAAGTAAAGCAATCACACACGCTGCGACAGCAGCTATCACAAACATCCACCATTGTATGGTAACGCGGTAAGCAAAGTTCAACAGCCACTTATTCATAATCCACCACGCAACCGGAGTCGCAATAATTACGGATACAATTACCAGCAATAAAAATTCTTTTGATAATAATTGAACAATACCGGCAACCGAAGCGCCTAACACTTTTCTTATCCCTACTTCTTTTGTACGTTTAAATGCAGTAAGCGTAGCCAATCCAAACAATCCCAAACAACTTATGACAATAGCTATTGTAGTTGCTGCACTAACCAGTTTCTGCATTTTCTCTTCACTATCATACATCTTTTTTACAATATCGTCATAAAAAGTATAGCTGAACGGAACACCGGCATATAATTTTTTCCATTCCTGTTCTGTTGTTTGTATGGCAGCTTTCCATTTTGACACATCGGCAGGCAGCTTAATATTCAGTATATAAAACTGGTTTTTACTTGAAGCGATTAATGCAGGTCTGATCTCAGATTGTATACCAGACTGGTGAAAATCTGCAACCACACCAACTATGGGGTAGTTATGTGATTGCTCACCGGGCTGCGATAACACTTTGCCAACAGCATCTTGTGGCGATGCAAAACCATAAGTCTCAACCGCTTTTTCATTAATGACTATTTCGTGCATAGTGTCGACAGCATTATAACTTCTACCCGCCAGCAAATGAAAACCATACAACTTTAAATAATCTGCATCGCCAAACTTTACGTATATCTGTTGCTGGTTTTCTACAGTATCTTTATAGTAACTTAAAAGATATGAATTCATAGAATTGTCCATAGGGCGGCGGCCAAGCGAAACGCCTTCAATAGTTGGATGTTTTGTCAACTCATTTTTTAAGACAAACTGTTTGTCCTTATAATTTGGATCATCCCATACATAATAAGGCACTTCAACTGTAATTATGCCGTTCTTGCTGAAACCTAAGTCTTTGTGCAAAGCATATCTGAGCTGCTGGCCAATAATAATGCTGCCTATTATTAATACCTGCGCTACTAAAAACTGGAATACGATAAGCCCTTTACGGAGTGAAAAAGTGCTCCTTCCAACAACTTTTTCTGTTACACCTTTTAAAACATTAACCGTGCTTATTTTAGAAGAAAGCCATGCAGGATATAGACCTGACAATAATGAAACGATGACGATGAGACCAAGCATAAATAAAATCATGCTGCTATAATTCATATAATCCCAAAGCCCCACTGGTAAAAAATCTGCAAACACTCTTACTGCAACTGCGGTAAATAAAAAAGAAAGCAATGCCGCAATGGTGGTGATAATAAATGTTTCACCTACGAAACGCCATATCAACCCGCGGGCAGAACTGCCCAATGTTTTCCTGATGCCGATTTCTTTTGCTCTTTGAGGCAATTGCGCGGTACTGAGATTAATATAGTTGATGCAGGCTATCAGCAACAGGAAAGCACCGATGATCATTAAGCCTGTTAATACTTTTTTATCGGCCGTACGCGTTTGGGCGCCATAATTTGTTTCAAAATGCTTACGGGTTAGGGGCAATATATCATACCAATTTTCATATTTATATTTTTCAAAATTCTCTTTGTTGTGCTGAAGATTTATTGCATTTAACTGCTTCATTATATCAGCAATAACTGCACCCTTTTCCGGCTTAATATACATCAGGTCGTTTGAGCTCATGCCGCCCCACGCATCATTGGCAATTTCTGAATTATTTATGGCTATAAACTCATTATTATCAGCGCTGAAACTGTTTGGGTAATTAAGCTGCGCCACTACCGCTGATACCCGGCGGAGAATAGTATCATCATACATAATGGTTTTGCCTATTATGTCCTGCGGCTTAAGGAGAGGAAAATATTCACTGGCCCGCGTGTCCGTAAGCACCACTTTATCCGGCGCATCCAATGCTGAGGAAATATTGCCTGCAAGCCAATGGTATTGCAGAAGCCTGAAATAATCAGGCGAAGTAGAAACCTGCTGTATATCTTTATCAGCATAAGCAATAATTTGTGGTGAACCTTGCGCCCTGGCCTTGTGCTGGTATTTGTAAAACATAGGCACCACCAGTTCTACACCAGTTACCTGATTTTGCAAGGCATTTAAAACAGGCCTGGAAACACCTGCGAAACCGCCTTCATCATAGTGTCCGGCAGCTTTACTTTTTGATATCACCTGGTAAATATTGTCCACATCAGGGATTCTTTTATCGTAGCTGTATTCATAATCCACCATGCGGAAAACGATCCAGGCCACGCATATGCAGATACTCAGCCCAAAAATGTTCAGGGCAGTAAACAGGCGATTGCGCCAAAGCTGTCTTGCCAATGTGATGAAGTAGTTTTTTAACATTTTTCCCTCCTTTTCTCCGCTGCAGCGGATAGCATTTTTAAGTGTTATAATTTAATCCTGTTTATATAATTATAGTTCTTTGATAAGCAAAATCGGAATTTTGAGCTGTCGGCTATCAGCTTCCAGCGGTTATTAATATTTTGAACATTTTCAGCCTCACCCTCCTTCTCCCTCTCCTTGCAAAGGAGAGGGAGCGGTACTGCGGAATACTTCCAGTCTATATTATCTACCACATCGTCCATAGAACAAATCCAGGCAAGCAGCCTCACCCTCTTATCCCACTCCTCGCGGAGAGGGACTGTACTATAGAACAATTCCAAACTACATATCTACCACATCATTTATATTATAAATCCAAACAGGACATTCAGCATCTACTCATACTTTTACATTCAAAACCTTCCCCACCTCGCATTTCATCAGCATCTTCCGGACTTAGGCACCCCTCTCCACTCTGTGGAGAGGGGGCGGGGGTGAGGTCATTCCGTCCTCAAACTCCTCACCGGATTCGCTACCGCTGCTTTTATAGCCTGAGCACTGATTGTTATTAAAGCAATAAGGATTGACCCGATACCTGCCAGTAAAAATATCCACCAATCAATACTTATTTTATAAAAGAAATGCTCAAGCCATCCATTCATAAGCCACCAGGAAACAGGAAAAGCCACCAGGAATGCGATAATGACCAGCTTCAAAAAATCTATTGATAATATGTAGATTATTCTGCTAACAGATGCGCCAAGTATTTTCCGGATGCCTATTTCTTTTGTACGCTGTACTGCCGAAAAAGCTGCCAGCCCGAACAGCCCTAAGCAGGAAATAAAAATTGTCAACATGGTAAAGCTTGCTGAAATAATACCTAATACCTTTTCATCAACCAGTTTTTTCCGGAAGCTTTCATCAGTAAAAGTATATTCGAAAGGATAATCCGGGCTGTATTTTGCATAAATGGATTGTAATAAAACTAAACTTTCAGCGGCAGGCATACCAGGATTTAACCTGATACCGGCGTTACCTGTCCAGTCTTTAACAAAGCCTATAATAAGAGGTTTGGAAGATTCATAAGGCGATCCCCACACGAAATTTTTTACTACGCCGACGATCTTTCTTTTTTCGCCCTGCCAGGTTATTTCTGTTCCTACCGGTTCCTTTAAACGCATCAGCTTTACCGCAGCCTCGTTCAGTATTAGCGCTGAGGAGTCAGCAGGCCTGCCGGTTTCAAAGTCTCTTCCTTCGGCAATGGTCAGTCCATAGGTATCAATAAAATGATAGGTTGTACCAATACAGTCAATCGCTATTTTATCTTCGCCTGGTAATTGATCCGGCCAAATAACGCCCCATGAACTGGGGCCATACCCAGTAATTGAAATAGAGCTTATTGCAGCGTTCGAAATAGCGCCGGCTTTAATTGCCTCCTGCCTGAAAAGCTCAAACGAAGAAGACAGCTTTTCATTTGTGGGTATTTCTATCAGGCTATTAATATTATACCCTACAGGACGATTTTTAATATAGCTGATCTGCTTATATATTACAATGCTGGAAATGATCAAACAAATGGCAAATACAAATTGAAGCACAACCAATGCCTGCCTGGTTTTAACCATTGAGCCTGCAGAACTTGTTAACCCTTTTAAAGCCCTGACAGGATTAAAGGATGAAAAGAAAACAGCAGGATAGCTGCCGGCAATCAATGCTGTAATGAATGCTATACCCGAAATTGATAGCCAAACAGGGAAACTTTTATAAGGCAAAACAAGCTGAATGCCCAGCATACTGTTGAATAGCGGAAGGAGTAAGCATATTAAAGTAAGCGCTATTATTAAAGCAATAAAAGAAGTCAATACCGCCGTTCCCAGAAAGCTTTTTATAATAGTTATCCTCGTGGCTCCAATGGTTTTACGGATGCCAACTTCTTTGATCCTTTTTTCAGAAAGCGCTGTGGAAAGGTTCATAAAATTTACACAGGCTATTATTAAAATCAAAACCGCCAATATCAAAAACAAACGCACATATTCAATTCTCCCTCCGGTATTCACTCCATTTCTAAACTCATTGTATAAGTGCAGTTTTGTAAGGGGATAGAGAAAAAGCTCGATTTTACTGTCGTCAGGGTTATGCTTTGCAATCAGGTTTTTTATCTTAGCATTAATGCCTGATGCCTGAGCATCTTTTTTCAGCAATACATAAGTTGAATAATCAAACATCGACCAGCCGGCATCTTTCCTCCAGGGCTCCTGGCTCATATAAAAATCCCAGGTGGTTATTGCCTGGAAAGAGAAGCCTGAGTTTACAGGATTGTCGCTGATTACCGCTTTAACAGTAAGGGGATATTGATTTCTGTATTTAACTGTTTTACCAACCGGATCATCATTTCCAAAAATGGCATTGGCAGTTGATTGGGTAAGAACAATGCCTGACGGGTCGGCTAAGGCAATTGCTGCATTTCCTTTTACAAAATTAAAGCTGAACATTTTTAACAAAACCGGGTCGGCTGAAACTATGGAAAGCTTTATTTTTTTGTCACCATAGCAAAGCAAATTTTTCTCAGGATAACTGACACGCGCAACATTTTCAATTTCAGGGAAATTATTTTCCAGTACAGAAGCTAACGGGCCGGGAGTAACTGGATTGGTTTTTACTTCACCATTGTTAGGCAGGTTTTTAAACACAAGGAATAAACGATCACTATACTTATGAAACTTATCATAACTAAACTCATTGTACACATAAAGTATTAGCAGGAAACTGGCAGCCATGCCAACTGCGAGGCCGCCTATATTAATAACAGAGGATAACTTGTTGGCCGTAAGACTTCTCCATGCTGTTTTTAAATAATCTTTAAACATAACATTTGTTTTAAAAGGCTCGTGTTGCTGTCGCGCCTTTATCACATCCAAAATCTTCTGAAATACTTTTGTATCTGCTTCTTCATTCATTACTGTTTTACTATTCCAAAAATCCGAGATGCTTT
>Ga0222429_100748_pt1 | contig 14663 bp, 16 predicted proteins | sample 1B50Ametagenome_FD_182475 | JGI IMG/M metagenome (GOLD analysis project Ga0222429, IMG submission 182475) | Enriched microbial communities from leaf-cutter ant dump, University of Wisconsin, Madison, United States - 1B50A (version 2) | ecosystem: Environmental > Terrestrial > Nest > Insects nest...
GAGAATACAAACAGGTTGAGGTAAGCAAAATACCGCGCAAAATGCGCATTGCTTTCCTCCTTCATATAGGCGGTAGAATACAGGTGAATTAAAAAGCCTACCCCTGTAATGATCAGCAGGAATATGGATGACAACTGGTCTACCTGGAAGCTGAACGGAATATCAAGCTTTCCGGATTTGATAAAATCGAACAAAACCACGGAAACCGTATTACCGTCTTTCACCTGCAGGAACAGTAAAATACTTACAACAAACGATGCAAGGATAACGCCACTGCCAATGATGCCTGTCAGCCCTTTAGACAGGCTGTTTCGCGCCAGGCCGTTGATCAAAAAACCGATCAGCGGAAACAAAGGAACCAGGTAAACTAAGTTGCTCATATCAGTTTAAAGTATTCGGGTTGTACGGAATGCACAACCGTTCTACATTTAGTGTTTTAGTCTGTTTAAAAAATTAGCATCCACAGAATGCGTATTGCGGTACATCATCACAATAATAGCCAGTCCCACACTCACTTCCGCCGCTGCTACCACCATAATGAAAAACACAAAGATCTGTCCCTCGGAACCGGCTTTGCTGGTAGCATCCGCAGCAATAGCCGCCAGGTGGTGCATTTTTGAAAAAGCAACCAGCAAAAGGTTGACCGCATTCAGCATCAGCTCAATGCACATGAATATGATGATAATATTGCGGCGTGTCAATACGCCTATTACACCTATGCTGAACAATGCCACCGCCAGAAATATATAATGCTGTATTGTCATGGATATATCTTAAAACTGTTTAACGCTTGCTGAATACCTGTTTTTCTTTAATCCTTTTTACCAATGACCATAGCTCCTACCATAGCACTCAAAAACAATACACTGCTTATTTCAAAAGGCAATACATAATCTTTAAACAATACCATGCCCAGGTTATGTATCAATCCTATGTCGCCTGTTTTCATCAGCACATCATTACGCATAACGGCTGTATCTTTTAAGGCTGCTGTAATGACCAGCAGCAGGCAGCCTCCCGATATCACACCGGCAAAACCAAGCCATTTGTTTTTCATGGGAATAGCAGCGGAATTGAGGTTCATGAGCATTACTACAAACAGGAACAATACCATGATAGCGCCCGCGTACACAATGATATTTACAATTGCCAGGAATTGCGCATTCAACAGCACATAATGACCGGAAATGGCAAAAAAAGCAGCGATCAGCCATAAAATACTATGTACCGGGTTTTTACTGAAAATTACCATCAGCGCACTACCAAGCGCCAGCACTGTCAAAAACCAGAAGAGTAGATGTGTTATGGACATTTCTTTTAAATAGTTCGTTTTGGTAAAATCAGGATTTTTTCTTTTTCTTCTCAATCAGCCCTTTAGCCGTATCAAATCCTTCTTTGTCAGTTACCGGGTTGGGGATCAACAGGTCATTTTTCCCGTAAATAAAGCTCTTCCGGCTATAGTTTGCCGGCGCAAAAGTTTCACTCAGGTAGATCGCATCTTTCGGACAGGCATCTTCACACAAGCCGCAGAAAATGCAACGCAGCATGTTTATTTCATACTTAGCCGCATATTTCTCCTCCCGGTAAAGATTTTCTTCTTCCGGAAGACGTTCGGCAGCTTCCATCGTGATAGCCTCTGCCGGGCAGGCTACAGCACATAACCCGCAGGCGGTGCATCGCTCCCGTCCCTCCTCGTCCCTGTTCAATACATGCAGTCCGCGGAATACGGGACTGAAAGGGCGGGTTTGCTCGGGATATTTGATCGTGGCACGTTTCTTAAAAAAGTGAGTGAAAGTAATAAGCATGCCCTTAAAGATCTCCCACAGGTATATCCTTTCCAGCCACGTCATCGGACTGCGGTCTACCGGTTTGGATCTTTGTGTTAATGCCTCCATAATTATTTCTTTTTTTGTCCTCCTGATCCTGCAAAGCAGCTTCAGAAAGGTTAAAGTACAAAAGTATTTTTATCAACCATACCAGCCAACTAAATCAACCTTTCATGGTCCACAAAATCACGGCGCCGGTGATCAGCATGTTCGCAAGCGCCAGGGGAATCAGGCTTTTCCAGCCGAGATTCATCAATTGGTCATAACGGAACCTGGGTAATGTCCAGCGCACCCACATGAATACCAGTATGAGGAAAAATGTTTTTGAAAACAATGCTGCAGCACCTACAACTGCCGCCGTGGTGGTGGATAAGGTGGACTCATCCACGAAAGGCATATCGTATCCACCCAGGTACAGGGTAGAGATCAATGCACAACTGATGAACATGTTGATGTATTCTGCGAAAAGAAAAAAGCCCAGCTTCATGGAGGAATACTCCTGGTGATAACCGAAATTCAGCTCGCTCTCTGCCTCCGGCAGGTCAAAAGGCGCCCGGTTACATTCCGCCAGCGCACATACGAAAAATATAAGGAACCCGAGTGGCTGGTATACAATATTCCACAGTCCGTTCACCTGCTCTTCTGTGATAACACGCAGGCTGAGCGAGCCGGAGAGCATCAATACGGCAATCAGCGACAGTCCCATCGCCAGCTCATAGCTGATCGCCTGGCTGGCACCTCGGAGCGCAGCCATCAGGGAGAACTTGTTATTACTTGCCCAGCCGCCGATCATCATACCATATACGCCCATACTCACCACGCCGAACACATACAATATACCGATGTTGATGTCTGCTATCTGCAGGCTGACTGTTTTACCCCCTATTTCTACCGGGCTGCTCCAGGGAATGACCGCGCTGGTCATCATGGCCGTCAGCATGGCAAGGCAGGGGCCCAGCACAAACAGCAGCTTATTGGAATGATTGGGAATGACCTCTTCTTTAAAAAACAACTTCAGACCATCGGCAAGGGGTTGCAGCAACCCGAAGGGACCTGCACGATCCGGCCCATACCTGTCCTGGATAAATCCTGCAAATTTCCGCTCAATATACGTTGCGTACATGGCCACTACCAGTGAAATAGTCACCACGACAGTGATCAACAAAAGCTTCTCCAGTATAAATTCCCACTCCAAGGTTATATAATTTGAAATTTATAATTTATTTGTCTTTCCGTTCTTCGTTACCGATTTCTTTTTGGGGATTAAAGTCCGTTGAATGCGCAGGACCTTTTATGGCCGCCAGGTCTATGCCAGGACGATTTACCTCGCTGACATTGTGAATATCCATCAGCAACCTGGGATCCCTGCCGTTCATTACCTTGCTGAAAGTTTCAGCAGGCTTCTTCAATCCTACATAATGCCCCTGCGAAATAACAGAATGACGATTCACCTTTACCGGGCCTTCAATGGTCCAGTCCTTTACATTCTTTCTCTCGAACCTGCATTCGTTACAGATCCAGTCTTCCACCTCTCCCCATTGATCTTTCCTGGCAGTTACTCTTAATACCTCGTCTCCCCGCATCCAAAGGTGTACCTTACCACAACATTTGCTGCAATTGCAGGAGGCGTTTACCGGCTTGGTAAACCATACGCGGTTCTTAAAACGGAATGTCCTGTCCGTCAATGCACCTACGGGACAAACATCTATCACATTCCCGATGAAGTCGTTGTCCAGCGCCTTTTCAATATAGGTAGCGATCTCTGCATGGTCTCCCCTGTCCAGCACCCCGTGCACTCTTTTCTCCGTCAGCTGATCAGCTACGAACACACAGCGGTAGCACAGGATGCAGCGCGTCATATGCAACTGGATATAGGGACCGAGGTCATGCTTTTTAAACGTTCTTTTGGAAAATTCAAACCGTGTGCCTTCTGTTCCATGCTCATAGCTCAGGTCCTGCAAATGGCATTCTCCGGCCTGATCGCAGATCGGGCAATCCAGCGGATGATTCAGCAACAGGAACTCTACCACCCCTGCCCTTGCATCCTGCACCCTTTCGCTGGTAATATTCTTTACGATCATGCCATCCATTACGGTTGTGCGGCAGGAAGCTACCAGCTTCGGCATAGGACGCGGATCGGCAGTAGAACCCGCCGCTACCTCCACCAGGCAGGTACGGCATTTACCACCACTGTTCTTCAGCTTGGAATAATAACACATGGCAGGCGGCGTTACGTCACCTCCTATCTGCCGGGCGGCATTCAGGATGGTGGTACCCGCAGGCACCTCTATGGTTATATTATCAATGGTTACTTTAAATAATGGTGTTTCAGCCATGTGAACACTATTTATTATTAATAATTTACTATCTGGGTCTTAAAACATTAAAATTGACGCCAACGGTGGCGGCAAACTCACTGAACCAAAAGTCCTGTTTGGCTTTCCCGTTCACCCCCTTTTTATGTAATACGATATCGGGCATATTGATATACCCCTTTTTTGCCTCCAACCTTACATTCAGGTGCTTAAAAGCCACTATGTCCACACCCGCCTTAACATCCGCACCAAAGCCCGACAAATGAAACCTGTCATTCCGCTCATAATCCAGCAGCTTTGCATTGGTTTTCGGTACCAGCGCGCCTGCTCCCGCTCCCAACAGCACCCCTACATGAACACTGTTGCGAAAAAAAGCGCCGAGGATATGGTATCTTTCCAGCTCAGCGTTTACATAATTCAATCCGTCCGTATGCTCAAAGGTCAGAAAGTCTTCTTCCAGCAAAACGTTGTGAGCATAGGTTCCCTGATATTTTCCTTCCCTTTCTATTTCACCTGTTACCCGCACCGTTCTGTTATTGTCCATCACATACTTCATGTGATCTATCCCCAGACTTACCGCCCAATTATCTTTTAAAAAGTAGCCGACCCTGAAATTGGTCTGCGGTATGGTTATTCTCGTCAATTTGAAATAGTCATTATAGTTGAACACGGGTTTGGTTATCCTGTCGTGCGCACTAATATGATACAGCTTCAAATTATAGTCATCACCACGGAGGCTGATATCACTTTTGGAATAAAAGCCTCTGTTCCATCCCCAATAAGCAAACATCCTCCCCTTTTTATAAGGGCGGAATGCATTTAATTCCTGGGCACTAACATTGGACCTGGAAATACATAACAATACTAAAGTCTTGAATAAGAACTTATATCTTTTACAAGGGGTAAAGCCAAATAATTTCATGGCGTATTTCTCCGGGTTTTATTAAAAGCGTCGTGTTAAACAAAGATTACTGCCTTCTGACAAGTTATACATTGATCAGCTAAGCCACTACTTCTCTTTCATCGGCATAATGCGCCAGCCCATAATTCCTCCTCAGGCATTCCTCCGGGTGGTTGATATGCCATTCAAATTCGTCACGGAAATGACGGATAGCTGCCGCTACCGGCCATGCAGCCGCATCTCCCAGCGGACAGATGGTATTGCCTTCAATCTTTCTCTGTATATCCCACAACAGGTCTATATCATCATGCGTCCCTTTTCCGGAATCTATCTTCTTCAGTATCTTTTCCATCCAGCCGGTTCCCTCACGGCAGGGGCTGCACTGTCCGCAGCTTTCATGACGATAGAACCGCGCCAGCGTATAAGTATTCTTTACCACGCACTGGTCTTCATCCAGCACAATAAAGCCGCCGCTTCCCAGCATGCTTCCTGTTGCAAATCCGCCATCGCTCAGGCTTTCATAATTCATATACCGCGTTTCACCTTTTGCTGTTCTCAACAGCAGGTTGGCTGGCAGAATAGGCACCGAAGAGCCACCGGGAATGCAGGCCTTCAACCTTTTCCCATTGGCGATACCGCCACAATATTCATCGCTGTATATAAACTCTTCCACACTGATAGTCATGTCAATTTCATATACGCCCGGCTTGTTGATATTACCGCAGGCAGAGATCAGTTTTGTACCTGCCGAACGCCCCACACCGATCTTTGCATATTCTTCCGCGCCAATATTCATGATAGGCACGATGGCCGCCAGGGTCTCTACGTTGTTGACCACCGTAGGACGCTCCCATACTCCTTTCACAGCCGGGAACGGAGGTTTGATACGCGGATTACCTCTTTTTCCTTCCAGGGATTCTATCAAAGCCGTTTCTTCGCCACAGATATAGGCGCCGGCGCCCCGTTGCACATAGATCTCGCAATCGAACCCTGAGTTCTGGATATTCTTACCGAGCCAGCCGTTGGCTTTGGCTTCAGCGATGGCCTGCTCCAGTATATCCGGTATCCAGGCATATTCACCACGGATATAGATATAGGTAGCATTACTGCCCAAAGCGTAAGAGCTCACGATCAATCCTTCAATAAGAAGATGGGGAATAAATTCCATCAGGTACCGGTCCTTAAAGGTGCCGGGCTCACTTTCATCGGCATTACATACCAGGTGGCGGGGAACCCCTTCCGGCTTGGCGATAAAACTCCATTTCATACCCGTAGGAAACCCTGCACCGCCACGACCCCTCAAGCCACTTTTTTTTACCTCTTCCACAATGGCTTCAGGCGTCATTTTCAGGGCTTTTTCCACACTATTATAGCCACCGTTTTTGCGGTATACGTCGTAGTAACGTATACCCTCAATATGTGCTTTGTCCAGTAATAGTTTAACTCCCATATTTTTAGCTTTCCGCTTTTTCTGTCATTTATCTCCTGCCTCTTTCCCTCAAATATATTCCGGATCGTAACAGGATCATCTTCCTTTTTTTATACCGGGTAATTTCCTGCCTCTCATCAGCTTTCCCAGCATAAAGCCGCCTGACACCAAGCCAAGCATACTGAAAACATCCTTCCAATCGCCATTCTTCAGAAATGCTGCCAGCGACATAAACAAGCCAAACGACAACAAATACAACCTGCCAATCCTGTTCATGCCTTTTAATTATTTACAGCTGCATTCCTTCTGCACTCTTCAACAATAGCATCTACCTTTTCCCTGGTAAGATGTTCTTTATAAAACTTACCCAACTGCATCATAGGCGCATATCCGCAGGCGCCCAGGCACTCCACGGTTTTCAGGGTAAACATACCGTCACTGGTCGTTTCCCCGGGCTTGATACCCAGCTTCTCCCCTATATATGTTATGATATCATCACTTCCTTTTATCATACAGGGACCTGTCTGGCAAACCTCGAACATATATTTTCCTACCGGCTTCAGGTTGAACATGGAATAAAAAGTAGCGACCTCGTATACCTCTATCGGTTCCAGCTTCAGCAAAGACGCCACATAATCCATGGTCTCGGAGCTCAGCCAGCCAAACTGCTCCTGCGCCAGGTGTAATACCGGTATTAACGCACTTTTCTGTTTCCCTTCGGGATAACGCGCTACAATCTCATCTACTTTTTTGAGTCTTTCCGCAGAAAATTCCATTTTCAAATTTTCAAATTTTCAAATCTGCATTTTTGCTATGCATCCATCTCTCCCGCTATCAGGTTCAGGCTGCTCAGCACTATGACCGCATCCGCCAGCATGGAGTCCTTTACCAATTCGGGAAATGCCTGGTAATATATAAAGCAGGGTCTCCTGAAATGCAGCCGGTAAGGCGATCTGCCGCCATCGCTGATCAGGTAAAAGCCCAGCTCACCGTTTGCTCCCTCCACACTATGCCATACCTCTCCTGCAGGAATGTCGGTTTCCCCCATTATGATCTTGAAATGCCATATCAGGGCCTCCATCTTCGTGTATACATCCTGTTTGGGAGGTAAATAATATTCCGGCACATTGGCATGGTATACCTCAGCTTCCTGCCCTTTAAATTCCTGTATCTTCTGGTAAGCCTGCCAGATGATTTCCAGCGATTCCCACATTTCCTGATTGCGTACCAGCCAGCGGTCGTATACGTCGCCGGTAGTACCTACAGGTATCTTAAAATCAAAATCCTGGTAGCTGCAATAGGGCGTATGCACCCGTAAATCATAATCTACCCCGCATGCTCTCAGGTTAGGTCCGGTAAAGCCATAATTAAGCGCTCTTTCTGCGCTGATAGGACCGGCACCAATGGTACGATCCATAAAGATCCTGTTGCGCTGCAACAGGTTTTCAAACTCTTTCAATGCTTTGGGAAATTCATTCAGGAACTTCTCCAGCTTCTGCCAGGCAGTGGCATTAAAATTTCTCTCAAAACCACCGATCCTGCCGATATTGGTAGTAAGCCTGGACCCGCAGATCTCCTCGTATATCTCATAGATCAATTCCCGGTACTGCATTACGTAGAGGAAGACGGATAAAGCGCCCGAATCTACTCCTATCACAGAATTACAGATGATATGATCTGCTGTGCGCGCCAGTTCCATGATGATCACCCGCAGGTAATCCACCCGCTTCGGCGTTTCGATCTGCAGCAGCTTCTCACAGGTCATATGCCAGCCCATATTGTTAATGGGGGCAGAGCAATAATTCAAACGGTCGGTAAGCGGCGTCACCTGGTACAGGGGCCTCCGTTCTGCGATCTTTTCAAACGCCCTGTGTATATAACCCACGGTCGCTTCAGAAGAAACAATCCTTTCCCCGTCTACCTCCAGGATATTCTGGAACACGCCATGCGTAGCCGGATGCGTAGGCCCCAGGTTCAGGGTCGTGGTCGTCTTTTCAATAGACCCGTCGGGAAGTTTAATATGCTTTAGATCCTGTTGCAATATTTCTTCTGTCATTGTTCTAAGCTTTAAATAGTACCGCCCCTGCCAAACATCTCATCGTCTTTGTCTATACGTGTCTGGTCTTCCATGGGATATTCTTTACGCATGGGGAAATAATCCATTTCCTCTACATTCAGGATCCGCTTCAGGTTAGGATGACCGACAAAATTTACCCCGAAAAAATCATAGGTTTCCCTTTCCATCCAGTTGGCACATTCGTATAAGCGGGTGGCGGTGAAAACATCCGGGTTTTCTATGTCCGTAAATATCTTAAACCGTATCCTTACATTGTCGGTAAGATTGTGGAGATGATATACCACCGCCAGCTCACGGCCTTTGTTATCGGGATAATGCACTGCCTGCAGGTCTGTCAGGAAGCGGAACTTCAGCTCAGGGTCATCATATAAAAACTGTAGCAACTTAAGGTTCATTTCCTTCGGTACCTCAAAAGTAAGCATACCAAAAGGCTCGGAAAAGCCGGTCGCCGACTCTCCGAATTTTTCAACCAGTCTTTCCCTGATACGTTCATTCGTTAATCCCATCTGACAATGTATTTACTGGATTCCGTAGCTTAACATTAACTGCTGATATCTTTCGCTGTTCCTTCTCCTGATACTTTCCTTACCCACCAGGTCCTGCACGGCCATTACACCATCCAGGATGGCCTCCGGGCGTGGCGGACAGCCCGGCACATATACATCTACCGGGATGATCTGGTCTATACCCTGTAAAACGGAATAGCTGTCGAAAATGCCACCACTGGAAGCGCAGGCGCCTACAGCTATTACCCACCGGGGTTCAGACATTTGTATATATACCTGCCGCAATACCGGTCCCATCTTTTTGGCAATAGTACCCATTACCATCAGCATATCACACTGGCGGGGTGAAAAACCCATTCTTTCTGCTCCAAACCGGCCAAAATCGTAGTGGGCTCCCATAGTAGCCATAAACTCGATGCCGCAGCAAGAGGTAGCAAACGGCAGGGGCCACATAGAGTTTTTGCGGGCCAGTCCCACCACCTCACTGAGCTTGGTCGTAAAGAATCCTTCTCCGCTGAAACCTTCCGGCGGAGCATCTACCAGGCTGATATGTCCTTCATTATCTCTTGGCTTAGGACTTATATTAAATCGTACCGGACGTGCCATAACATCTTTTTTTGATAAATTAGTCAGCAGCTAGTCTTCCCAAACAAGGGCTCCTTTTTTGAGGATATAATAGAATCCTGTAAGGAAGAAGCCGACAAATGCCAGCACTGCCATAAAGCCTTCCCACCCCAGCTCGCGGAAATTCACAGCATAGGGATAGAAGAAGATCACTTCCACATCAAACAATACAAACAATATGGCAACTAAAAAATATTTTACGGCTAAAGGCTGGCGGGCATTACCTACAGACTCGATCCCGCTTTCAAAGTTTTCCAGCTTTTCGGAAGTAGCCCTTTTAGGTCCCAACAAATGGGTCACCAACATCATAACAGCCACAAAACCAATGGCTACTACCAATTGTATGGCGACAGGAAGGTAATCAAACGAAGTGTCGGTATTCGCGAGAGAAGTAATTGGCTGGGACTGGAGTATGTAGTAATTAATCATCTCGTCTCAAGATTAACTTTTATAATAAACGGAAACCGGAGTTCATTATTTGCACAAGGCTCCATTTACTAAATATTCTGTAGAACAATCCGTAGCAAAAATAAGGCAGTGCATTTGAAAAACAATTATTTAATAAAAATTAAACCCCGGCATCGCGATGATACCGGGGTTCACAGAAATATTATACTTATTTATCTACTTACTGGCCGACTTTTGCTTGGAGGTTTTTAACGCCTGCTGCAAAATCTCGATATTCTTCTTGGTATCCTCATCAGTGGGATCCAGCTCTACTACCTTGTTCAGGTAACCGATCGCTGTTTCAGAATCTTTGAGCTCATTATTCGTGTAACCAGCAAGGTATTTATAAGCCAGCAGCAATGCCTGCTTGTTTTTACCTTTATCCACTTCCGCCACTTCTATGAACTTTTTGGCGTCTTCCACAGGCAATCCCTGAACCACTTCTGCAGTATCCACACTCCATTTGGAACGGAAGGCAAGATACCATCCCTGGGTATCATCCGGGTATTTCTCCTTATATATGGTAGCAATGCTATCTGCAGTCTGGAATTGTTCTCCATAAAAATTCTCCCATCCGGCATACCACAGGTCCGTTTTACCGTAATTAGGCTTGATGGTCAGTATCCTGGTCAGCCAGTCAGCAGATTTTGCATAGTTCTTGATCCCCTTATACATGTCGGAGGCTGCTTTTGCATATTCGATCCTGTTTGCTGTAAGCGTATCCATTTCATACAGCTTGTCAAAATATGACTCCGCCTGTTCTACTTTATCGGGGAATTTAGAAGATATCTGTGCCATCTTCACATAGTTGTCCGGTAAGATGTCATCGGGATTGGCTTTTGCCAGGAATGTTTCCATATTCTGCAAAGCATTTACGGAATCACCCAGCTTATCGTATGCATATGCCTTTACCCGGTACAGTTTTGCATCGGCTTTATCACCTTCCGAATTCAATTTTTCATCGGCTTTGGCAATAGCGCCGCTAAAATCGCCGGATGCATACACCAGGCTGATCTCTTCCGCTTCAACAGAAGGAGTAAAGTCTGTATTGGCTTTGTATTTTGCAAAAAAGTCCCTTGCTTTATTTACATCCCTGGAATACCAGTATTTATATAATTCGTAGTAAGCAGGTCCGTAAGCAGGGTCCAGCTTGGCGGCTTCTTCAAAGTTTTTAAGAAAAATATCAGCCTGATCCTTACCCTGGGTCACATATATTTTACCTACTTTATATTTTGACTCGGCATAACTGGGATCCAGTGTAAGCGCCTGGTTGTAAGAGGTAACGGCTCCGCCGCCATCGGCCAACTTACGGTAAGCATCTCCCATATTAATATAAACGGAAGGCTCTTTGAACTTTTTTATTTCGGTAGCAGTTTTCAGCTTTTCTATCGCATAGTTGGCATCACCTGCAGGCGCATCGGCATTGGCACGTCCCACAGCATTCAACACATCTATATTTTTATTTTTAGTAGAGCTGATCGCAACTTCAAAGCGCTGGCGGGCCTCATTTGTTTTATTTTCCAGCAGCTCAACATGCCCCATTCCCACCAGCAGCAACGGATCACTGCCTTTGGACTGTAAAGCCGTCTGATATACGTTTTTAGCACCGGCTACATCGTTCTGCTCAATTAATGTCTGTCCCAGCCAATAAGCGGCCTCCACATCACCGGGCTTGGAAGCCAATGCTTTTTCAAGGGTTTCCTTTGCACTCTGGTATTTTTCATAATAGAAAAACTTCTTTCCTTCATCGACGGATTGCGCAAAAGCAACATTGCACAAAAGCACTGCCCCTACAGTAAATCTGATTGTTTGCTTCATCATTTTTGTTTTTAAAATTTGTTTTGGTAAATATATTAATTTATTCTTCTTTCAGCGCAGCTTCTCTTACAGAAAAATTCATTTTTGTCGGAAAAAGATAGGCCCTGTTAAAGATCAGTTGCCCCTTTTCGTGTACTAAAAAGTTGGCAAATCCCCTGCCCAGCCCATTGTAGTTCTCCTTTAATATATAATACAAACCCCGTACCATAGGATATCTTTTGGTGGCGATATTTGCCTGATAGGGTTTTATGAATTTATCTTTCTCCCTGGCGGCTTCCAACGATGCCACCGTAACGCCGCTTATGAACTGAAGCTGCTCTTTGTCATCCTTGTTACCTATCCAGCTAACTCCCAGAAAACCAATAGCGTTCGGGTTCCTGGATACAAACTCAATTACTTCCGCACTTGAGGGGGCTGCCATAATATCGCCGCTGAGCGGCTTTCCTTTCAACACGGAATCTATCATATACCGCACCGTGCTCGTGGCGCTGGTGCCATCCATTACCGGGCGGAGCTTATATCCGCTTGTTCCGTTCATCAGCGAGCGGATATCCCCCATTGTAAAAAGGGAATCCGGTTGACTGGGATTCACGATCACGGCAATGGCATCATTGGCCATCTTATTCCACGAGGGCACAAACCCTAAAGAATCTTTCAGCATATTTCCTTCCTCCTCACTCAGTCCCCTTGTAACAATTACCATCCGGATACTGTCATTTAACAGGTCTTTGAGACACTCCGCCTCCGATTTATAATGCGCTATTATTTCAGCTTCCGGGTACAGGGAAGTAAACACTTTGATCTGTGAATCGATCACAGGTTTAAAAGCCTCGTCAACACTGATATGGATAGTACCTGATTTTAAATCATCATTACCGGCAATTACCCTCCTTTTGGTATCTCCCGTACACCCGCCAAAACCTATAACAAATAAAACAGCCAGTAAAAGCCGCGCACCCGGACTTCCTCTCATCTTCTGAAAATTCATTGATAATAATCTTTTTGTTTGTAAGCTCTGTATAACCTGAATAATCCATACGCCACCCCGACGAAACCGAAAATAGTATCGATCACCGGATCACTCTTCAGCCATTCCAACCGGAGGGGTTTGTTAAGCAAAAACAAAAGACCAACGATCAGCCAGATCGCTCCCATCATATAATTGTATAGCGACATGAAAGATTGCTTCCGTCTTTGCTTCCGATCTTCCCAATTGTTTTGTACAGACATAATCAGTATAAATTGTGGGTCCCGGCAAGATAATAATTCCTTTTGAAATTCCGGTTTCCCTTAAAAAATATCCCTGGTTTAGCTGTTGGCGTTAACAAAATCATAATGTTTTGTATTGATAACCAGCATTGTCTCCTGCATAATGAGATACAGCTCCATAACATTTCCATAAAACCAGAAGTTCCCTTTTTCGAAAAGAACTTTTCCTTTTCCGGCCTCTTTTTTATCGCCAATGTTTTCTATTTGCTTTAAATATCCTGATATGTGCAGATTTAAAACCTGGCATTCCGACGAACACGGTTATGTAATCCAATGCGAGGAATGCTTTCACTTCCAGGTCAGCTTCGGCACCACCATGCTGACGATGGACCATATACAGTACCATCATTTTACGGAAACCATATGCAAAAGAGTGGAGGACCGTTTGCCCATGCCGGACCCCAATTGTAAATGCATCATATTGCCCACCCATACGGAGGCGATACACATTATACTGAGTGATAACGAGCTATCCCGCCTGCATGACATGATCCAGCTGGCAGATACAGAAATGCGTACCAAGGCCCTGATGGATCTTTTCTGATCCTGTTTGTTTTTAATCAGTAAGGGTGATTACAGTGCCCGGCTGACCTGTAATATATATAAATCCACCCTCATCCTTGGCCTGGATATTCCCCTTTTTGCCTTCCGTTTTCCATTGACCGGCAAAAGGAGACTTAATACGGGTACTCCCTCCTTTTTCAGCGGTAACCGTAAGCTTCCTCACGTGTCCTTCCTTTTTTTCTGCGGATACCAGGAATGCCCCTTCCGCCCTCAGTCCCCGGAAAGAGATATCTTTCCATTGCGCGGGAACCGCGGGGAATATCTCGATAAACCCGGCGTAACTCTGCAACAGCATTTCCTGCAGCCCGGCAGCAAATGCAAAATTGCCTTCAAGGGTAAACGGCCGGTAAGTGAACCTGGATAAGCCTGATTTTGTCTGATCGCCATTGGCATGAAAGCTGTTGGGCAGGCAAAAAGCGCTGGCAAATATATCCAGTGCTTTGGCTGCGCCTTCCCCGTCTTTTGCCCGGGCCTTTACATTGGCCAGCCATGCGTAGGAATAGCCGCACCAGTAATCCGGGCCGATGCTGTCCAGCAAACGGATGGTATGGGTAATCACAGCCTGTGCTTTAGCGCCATCTTCCCATTTTATCAACCCCAGCGGATGGATGGCCATAAGATGGGAAAAATGACGATGGGAAGCATTGTAGGGCAACGATGCAGCAACCATCAGCTCATCATTTTCAGAAATGGCATAGTCGTCGAACCCGGCAAGGGTTTGTTGCCATTCTGCCACTTCTTCTTTCAACTGGAGCGCCTCTGCCATTTCTATAGCGGCAGTGAATACAAACTTCATTAAGGATAAATCGTAGTTTGTATTGGTTAAAAACCAGGCGCTGATCCTGTTGTCGTTGATCTCGGGGCTGGAGCTCAGGGGTAAACGCCGG
>Ga0222429_100750_pt1 | contig 14538 bp, 15 predicted proteins | sample 1B50Ametagenome_FD_182475 | JGI IMG/M metagenome (GOLD analysis project Ga0222429, IMG submission 182475) | Enriched microbial communities from leaf-cutter ant dump, University of Wisconsin, Madison, United States - 1B50A (version 2) | ecosystem: Environmental > Terrestrial > Nest > Insects nest...
TGTATGGGTCATTATAGCTTCTTTCATCTATGCCGTTGATTAGTATGAATTAATGAATAAAAAAATCAAAGAAATGACAGCCGTTTTTATTATTGAAAATCAGAATGATCTGCAGTTATTATTAAAGGGATCTGTTTCTATAGATAATTCCAGCATGAATGTTTGCTTTACATCCAGGGTAGGAAGTCCTGAGCAGCAGAAGCAGCTAAAGCAGGTGTGGCCGGGAGTAGAGATCATGGCTGCCGAAATACAGGATAATAAAGTTTCCTTTGGAGCCATGCCTATGTACGGCGCCGCCGGGGCTATGAACCCGAGGCAGGTAAATATGCACGGATATGCAGGGGATGCTACCGATAGGATAGTAATAAAAAGCCCTGCACTGATGGCAAAAGAACACTATCATATTACCAACAGGGAAGAGGAGATACTGGAACAATTGTCCAAAGGGCTCAGTTATAATGAAATTGCAAACCGGCTGTTTATCAGTATCAAAACCCTAAAAAAGCATATTTACAACATTTACGAAAAGCTGGATGTGGACAATAAGATAAAAGCCGTCAATAAGTTTTACGGACACAGGTAGCGGGCACGTTGTTGCGGGTAAGTAATGAAGGCTTCATCGCGGCTTCGTATAAAAAATGCTGGCAAAGCATGTATCGGGATAGAATCTTCCCACAGATGGATTCGCTGATCCTGCAGCATGTGTATGAAGGGAAGCTGTCAAAGGCCGGGAAGCCGGTATATGCTTTCGGGTACTCCCTTCCGGTATCTCCTATACCCGGGAAATATTTGGAAAGATACAGCCATGGCTCAACCCTGCCATATATGTTCTTCGTTTAGCCTTCTTTGATACTTCCCTTTACCAGGTGTTCCTCAATGATCTGTTTAAAGACATTTTTAGGTAATGCTCCGCGTTGCATCATCGGGTCGCCATCTGTGGGAATAAAAAGAAAGGTTGGGATGCTTTGTATGCCAAAGACGGCAGATAGTTCGGTTTCCTGTTCCGTGTCTACTTTATAGATGAGCAGCTTATCTTTGAACTCTTCGGAAAGCTCTTCCAGGATAGGGGCTACCATTTTGCAGGGACCACACCAGTCTGCGTAAAAATCAATAATAACTGGCAGGCTTCCCTTGAATTTCCAGTCCTTTTCCTTTTCATAGTCGAAAATACTGTCCTTAAAATGCTGTGTGCTGAGCTGTATGGTAGCCATATCGTTTTTTGCAAAAATAAACAAACGAACGGACTTTGATTAATCCGGTTACAGGTTTCAGGTCAGGTGGGTCAGGAAAATATAAACCTTCTATATTATCATATTTTCAAATTTTATCACCTGCTCCCCTGTATCCTGCGTTTTGTATCCTGTATTTTATGTTATCGGCTTATTCCCACTTTCTGCATTACTTTCCGTATACCCTCCTGTATCCGCTCTTCCACGTCATCTGCAAAAGGCCCGGGCATTACATAATAGATCATGCTGGAATCAGGCTCATAACCTCCTTCTCCCAAAATGCGTTTCGTAGGAATATAACACATCACTTCATTGCTGTAACCGGCAACAAAAATCTGTCCGTTTTTGCCATATTGCTTTTTACTCCAGAGGGAGTAATCTACTACCGTTTCTCCTGCCAATGCCAGGATGGACAGGCTTTTTCCAAAGCGGATAACCTGTATGGGGTATTGATATTTTGATACATCCCATCCTTTATTATAGGCATTCAGCATCAGTTTGGCCCTGCGTTGAAGATATTGATTCTCGCTCAGTATCTCTTTCTGGTATTGCTCCAGGTCAAAGGGACGGAATTCCAGCGGAACTTCGATATAGCTGCTGTTGATAAGACCGTTTACAGGTGCCATTTTACCATTGATGACCTGTTGTACGGAGGTGGATAACGTTTTGCCATGTTGTACGGCATGTTCCAGCTTTCCCCTTGGCTCCGGGTTGACATCTCCAGCACATCCTTGGAAAAAAAGAGCAGTAGCACCGGGGTACTGGTTTTCTAATTCTATTTGCGCATATCCGGCATAGTCACCGTTTATCTTCATATAGTCTCCGCCCAGGGTAGTGTTGTGGCATGCATAGCCAAACAGTACGGCTTCCAGCTTGTTCTGTTCGTTGCTAATGGTCATTACCGGCACATCGTGATCTACCGGACGGATCGTGATATTCGGATCACGACGATTTTTTGCGAAACCTGCGCTGCCGTTGCCGCTTGATACCTTAACCGGGTGGAGGGAAGTTATCGCATTGTCAATAATTTCGATGAGATCGGCGGTAAGCTTTTGGGCATAAGCCGCCACAACGATCATATGCTGGGTATCATAGTCAAACATGCCCGCAGAAGGCCATACCATCGGACCGGAATGGGTATGCGAAGAATTCAGCATGAGTTGAGAACGATCAATACCATATTTTTCACGTACTTTTTTCCCAACATCTTCTGAAATTTCGTGGGACAATCCCAACACATCCGTAGTAACAATAATAACACGTTTGTTGTTGGCATCTTCCAGCACAATGGCCTTTGCCCATAAGTCATGATCTTTTCCTTCTGCAGGGCTAAACCGTTGTGGTGAGGCATAACCGTTCATCCAGGCAGGATCCGCCGGCGTAATGATCTTTTTGGCAATGCCGGCTTTCAGCGCCTGTGCAGACAGGTTTGTTTGTAAAAGCAGGAAGAAAGCGAGAAACGCGGAGATTATTTTTTTCATAATAATGATATATTGTGCAGATACACCTGTCATAAGAAATAACCAGGATTATTTTTTAGCAATCTCTCCGGCGTATTTTTGAATTTTACGCATCGCCTCGGCAATTTGTTCCATTTCTTTTTTATCGCCCAGCAGCATATTCTGGAACAGCCAGACGGATTGCTCCGAGGTCAACGTGTCGTTTTGCGGGCATTGATTTCTTTCCAGCCATTCTTTCATGGTCTTTTCCCCATACACCTTTAAATAGTGCTTGTTGGATGCTAACGCTGTTACATAGCTGCTTTTGTTCATTTGCCCGTATCCCGTGGAGTTGGGTACGCCTTCTGCGCTCAGCGCCTGCAGGAATTTATCCCGGCTTAATCCAGCAAAATGATTTTTATCGTACCGGAACATATACAAATGGAAGGCGCTTTTGGTTGTGCCGGGATACAGTTTGGCAGGTGTAATGCCGGGCACATCGTTGAGCAGTTGAGAGAGGTACTGTGCATTTTCCCAGCGGCGGTTGCTTTGTTCTGCTACGCGTGTCATCTGCGACAACAGCAGGCTTCCCTGGAATTCAGTCATGCGAAGATTGGAGCCACGGGTGCCGGTGCCGGTAGAAAAAGAGGTAGACCTGCCACCCTGTCCCTGGTTGTGAAACGTATAACAGTTGCTGATGAAAGATTCGTCATTGGTAATAATAGCGCCCCCTTCGGCACAGTTCAGGTTTTTAGAGGACTGGAAGCTGAATGCGCCTGCCAGTCCGTAGTTGCCTACTTTTTTGCCCTTCCATTCTGCCAGGTGGGCCTGGCATGCATCTTCCACAACAGGAATATTGTGCTTTTTACCCATCGCCACAAATGCATCCAGGTCGGCGGGAGAGCCGCCTATATGCACGGGCATGATCACTTTTGTTTGCGGGGTGATGGCAGCTTCCGCTTTTGCAGCATCTATCTGGAAAGTTTCTATATCTGTATCCACGAGTATGGGCAGCGCATAATTCAGTGCCACTACATTGTAGGTAGCCACGAATGTGTACACGGGAATGATTACTTCATCACCCGGACCTGTGTCAAGCGCTCCGAGAATGGTAGTAAGTGCGCTGGTACCACTGGATACACCCAGGCTGTGTTGGGCGCCCAGCAGCTTACTGTATGCCGATTCGAATTTTGCCATGACTTCGCCATTCAGTCTGCCCCATTTTTTGCTGTTCAGAACTGCTGTCAAGCCTTTTTCTTCAATCGTGCCAAGTACAGGCCAGGACGGAAAGCTGGCTGCATGTGCCCGGGGACCACCCAGGATTGCCGGCCTGGTATCAGCTGAACCTGCCGAAGCAATATAAGGTGTACCTATGGCCATACCCGCGCCTGTTATTGCCAGGTTATTGATGAACTTCCGGCGATTAAAAGTATTTTGCATAACGAATATTTTATCGGTTACTAAAGCTAGTTATATTTTTGTAGACTGAAACGCTATTATTATGAGAAAAACGAGTTTGCTTTTTGCGTTATTCCTATTATGTGTATCGGGTACATCGGGTTATGCGCAAACTATTACAGTGCTGACATATAATATTTATCATGGCGAGGAAAACTATAACAGAGGGCACAGCAACTTAACAAAGGTTGCGGCTGTTATCAACAAGTATAAGCCTGATTTTGTTGCTATGCAGGAAGTGGACAGCATGACCCAAAGAACGGCTGCTTTTAATAATGGAGTGAAGAAGGACCTGGTGGCCGAGCTGGCAAAGTTGACCGGCATGCATGGTTATTTCGGGAAAGCAATGGATTATAGTGAAGGAGGGTATGGTGAGGGGCTTTTATCAAAGTATCCTGCAATACCTGTGGTGCATCATCTTCCTGTGCCTGCAGGCGGCGAAGGGAGAGCCCTGATTGTAGTAGAGCACCAGCTCCCGAATGGCCGGAAGATAGCATTTGGTGGCACGCACTTATGCCACGAGTTTGAACAAAACAGGCTGGAGCAGGCGAAGGCAGTGGCTGATATCATGTTGGGATTGAACATGCCTGTGATCGTGAGCGGGGATTTTAATATTACACCAGACACGGAGCCCTATAAAGCCATAACCGAAAAACTGAATGATGCGGCAGTGGTATATGGCAATCCACAATTTACTTTTTCCTATCACAAGCCTGCATACCGTATTGATTTTGTACTTATAAATAAAGGTAATACGTGGAAGGTGAAAAATGTGGAAGTGATCAAAGGGGAAGACGCTTCCGATCACATGCCTGTATTGGTAACACTTGAACTGTTAAAGCAATAATAACTTATGTATATGGAACGATCAGCAAATTATTCCCGCTTATTGAAGTTAATAACGTGCCTGTTCTTTTGGGCTTTTACCTTTCCGGTTTATGCGCAGGAAAAAATAATCATATCGCATGGGCCTTATTTACAGGCAATGACAGACTCCGGTGTTTCCATTGTATGGACAACCAATAAGCCGGCAACAGCGTGGGTGGAGCTGGCGCCGGATGACGGCAGTCATTTTTACCAGAAGGAAAGACCGAAATTTTTCTATGCAACAGATGGGTTAAAAAATATCGGCACCGTTCATAAGGTTCATCTTAAATACCTGCAACCCAACACACGCTATCGTTACCGCGTGTACAGCCAGGAGGTATTAAGCCACGAGTTTGTGTATATACATTACGGGGATGTTGCTGCTACGGATGTATACAGGAAGAAGCCGCTTACGTTCACTACTGCGGGTAAGCCCGGACCGGTTGAGTTTGCGGTAGTTAATGATATTCATGAACGAAATAATGTTTTAAAGCAGTTGCTGGCGCAGGTGGATCTTGCTGTAACTGATTTCGTTGTTTTCAACGGGGATATGATCAATGCCTCCCGGAGTGAGGAAGAATTATTCGGAGGCTTTATGGATACCGCCATTGCGTTATTTGCAAGTGAGAAGCCGATGTATTATGCAAGAGGGAATCATGAGACAAGAGCGCCCTTTGCACCGAGGTTCTCCGATTATTTCCCGACAAGCAGTGGTCATCTTTATTATATGTTCAGCAGGGGAGATGCCTGTTTTATTATACTGGATGGGGGGGAGGATAAGCCGGATTCGGATATTGAATACAGCGGAATAACCGATATGGATCATTACAGGACTGAACAGGCAAAATGGCTAAAAGAGGCAGTGCAGACAAATGCTTTTAAGAAAGCAAAGTATAAGATAGCGATCTGCCACATTCCGCCGGATCCGGATTGGCATGGCAGTGCAGATATCCTGGAAAAATGGGTGCCGATCCTTAATGAAGCAGGCGTGCAGGTTATGCTTAGCGGACATGAGCACCGGAACCGGATAATAAAACCGGATGCTGCTATAAAATTCCCGGTCATCGTAAACTCCAATAACAGTATATTGAAAGCAAAGATCTCAGATAAAGAAGCCCGCTTCAGCGTTTTTGGGATAGATGGGAAAAAAATAGATGAGCTGATAATACAATAAGTGGTAAGCTTTACGAAGATACCACGGGGGAGATATCATGCTAACCAGGTACACGATATCAGGCTGTTCTTGTGCCTGATTTTATAGCTGTGGTCTGCGAATACAGACTGCTGTTCTTATTTTTGAGTGCTATCCATAGCTGTGCTGTCTCTTCCCGGCAACCGGTTAGGCACATTAAAATTGGTGTCATCCGGCAAACTATCTACTACAGGTTTTGATCCATTGCCACTGCCACAGGCGGTAAAAAGAACAACAATCGTTAGAATTGCGAGACATTTTTTCATTTGGAAATATGTTTGGATCCTCTTTTTTTATTGGATGTATGAATGCTTTTTAAGCAACATAACATATGCTGAAAAAGATACTGGATGTTTTTAATTTTTACTTATTGCCCGTACAATTTCAACAAAAATTATGATAATAGCATAAATGAAGCCAAAATTTTTATAAGTCATTGTATGGACGTCTGCCGGTTTATGATACTAAGGAACAGTAGTATCTGTATTACGTTGGTGATCATTGAGTAATTCCCGGAAGGGTTGTGAACAGGTAATTCTTATTCCGTTTGGGTTTTGAAGGTTTTTTTCATGGCACGTATCATTGATTCAGGGCTCCAGTCTCCGGGTACAATCATACGCCGGATGGTGTAAAGCGGATTATTTTCATCTATTTTGGTAGAGAGCTGAAAGGCAGCTTTAATATTCCTTTTCTTAAGTTCGGGTATACCTTCCTGTGTCCATACGCCAAATGGATAAGCCAGGTACTTTGCCTGTTGTCCGGTGATTTCCTGTAATTGATTGCAGGATTTTACGATTTGTTCATCCCAGTCTTCCGGCTTATATTTTTTCAGGTTTTGATGCGACCATGTATGTGTTTCAACGGCGTGCCCGTCTTCGGCAAGGCTTTTTACCTGCTCTCTGCTCATATATATAGAGCGTCCCAAAGAAATGGTCATGATGAAAAACACACCTTTGAAACCATGCTTTTTCAGCTCCGGTGCACCAATGGTATATTGGTCAACCACACCATCGTCAAAAGTGATCATTACCGGTTTGGGGGGGAGCGAAGCGCCTTTGGTCAAATAATCGTACAGCTGATCGGGTAATACGGTCTGGTACCCGCTGTCTGCCAGAATTTGCATTTGTGCTTTAAATCTTGCAGGCGGAACGATCACATCTTTTGCCAGCCTTGATTCGTTTCCCTTCCATTCCCTGATCTGGTGATAACATAACACCGGCACTTCAATGCCCGGCAGACTGATCGTATTTGTTTTAACAATACTATCTGTTTTATTTACGGAAACTTCTTTTGATGACAGGGTATCATTACCGGTCGTTTTTTCAGTAATTTCAGTATTCGCCGGAGATTGACAGCTACAGAAAATGATGACCGCTAGAAAACACAGGTTTTTCATACAGGTGAAACGATAAATGTTGTAAAAAGGTATGCAAGGTAGGAACAGTTTTTTAACCGGGGAGCAAAACAAATTCAATACGGTAAATTTGTGTAAAAAATAAATAATGGATCTGTCACTTAACGGAAAAAATGCGGTTATATGTGGTAGCACTCAGGGGATAGGGCTGGCGGTTGCCAGGGAGCTTGCTTCTCTTGGGGCAAATTGCATACTATTGGCAAGAAACAGGGAAAGCTTGCAAAAAGCAGTGTCATTGCTGGTGACTGGCGAAGGACAGGAGCATGGATACCGGGTAGCTGATTTTTCAGATACAGGCGCTGTTAAATCTGTTATTGCCGGTATCGCCAGTGAAAAAATAATTCATATCCTCATCAATAATACAGGAGGCCCGGCGCCGGGTGCTATTACGGATGCTTCAGCAGATACCTTCGAAGCTGCATTCCGGCAACACATTGTTAATAACCAGGCGCTGGTGCAGGCTGTTCTGCCCGGCATGAAAAAGGCGGTATATGGCAGGATCATCAATATTGTTTCTACCTCGGTAAAAGTACCGCTTCCCAATCTCGGGGTTTCCAATACCATACGGGCTGCGGTAGCGGGATGGGCAAAAACATTGTCGAATGAAGTAGGTCCGTATAATATTACCGTAAACAATGTATTACCGGGCTTCACCAATACCAGAAGGATAAAAAGCATCGTGGAAATGACGATGAAACAACATCATGTCGGTGAAGAGCAGGCCGTTTCTTTGCTTTCTGAACCTATACCCATGAAACGTTTTGCCGAGCCGGAAGAAGTGGCAAATATGGTTGCTTTCCTCGCCACGCCGGCTGCGTCCTACATAACAGGGACGAGTATACGGGTAGATGGCGGCAGAACCGGCGCCATATAAAAACAGGAGATCTCAGGTTGCAAGACGCAAACGACAATATTTCACGATAAGAGGTGTAATGATGGATGGTTGCAGGATTTTGAGATTGTTGATATAGCATACATTTTCATGTTACACATTCCTTCGGCTTGTAACCTGCAACCTGCATCTGTCTGACCAGATAATCTTTCAGCAGGAGGGAATAATCGAAGGTTTGCTTAAACAAATCCCTGCATCAAAATCGCAGATCAGCATTCCGGCTTTTCCCTCATTTTCAGACCAGTGTCTTCATACATTTTTCGAGGCTGCTATGCCAATCGGGTATTTTGATGTGGTAAGTACTTTCTATTTTACCGGTATCCAGCAACGAATAATGCGGCCTTTGGGCAGGGGTCGGGTATGCTGATGAGGGAATGGGATGTATGTTACATTGCTTGCCTGCTATTTCGCGGATGGCTAATGCAAATTCGTACCAGCTAATTTGTCCTTTGTTGCTGTAGTGATATATACCCGGATGACGGGCGCCGTTTGCAACGATCTTCAGGATCGCTTCTGCCAGGTCACCTGCGTAAGTAGGAGACCCGGTCTGGTCTTTCACCACGTTGATCTCCTTCCTGGTATCCATCAGGTGCAGCATGGTTTTTACAAAATTTTTTCCATACCTGCTATACACCCAGGAAGTGCGAATGACAATGCTGTCGGGGGCTTTTTCAAATGCCATTTGCTCCCCTTTTTCTTTGGTCGTTCCGTAAAAATTAACGGGATCCGTTTTGTCTGTTTCCTTATAGGGAACATCCGATTTACCATTAAAGACGTAATCTGTTGAAATATGAATGAGCCGGCAACCGCTACGGCTACAAGCCGAAGCCAGGTGCCCAATCGCTTCCGCATTAATGCGAAAACAATCTTCCCTGTTGCTTTCCGCAAGATCTACCGCTGTATAAGCCGCACAGTTGATGCAAAACTGCGGTTTTAAATTGCTAAATACAGATTGAATTATTTCCGGCTGATCAATGGGAAATTCTTCTCTTGAAAAAAAATGGAAACTGAACATCGGATAATTGCCTGCGAGGTCTTTAACGCAGGTGCCTAATTGTCCGTTAGCGCCGGTAACAATAATTACAGGATTTGCCATATACAAAATTAATCTTGCCCGAAGATAAACGGACTGTCAAAGTCGGACAGTGCCGGGTTAACTTTGTCTTTGTCTGAAAGAATGACCTTGTCCCGGGGTATCTGCCAGTCAATTTTAAGTGCAGGATCATTATACAAAAGTCCTCTTTCCTGGGAGCGGTCATACAGCTCATCACACTTGTACAGCACCACCGCCCGTTCGGTTGTTACGGAAAAGCCATGGGCAAATCCTTTGGGTATCAGTAGTTGCAGCTTGTTTTCTGCGCTTAATGTAATAGCATATGATCTGCCGAAAGCAGGAGATCCCTTTCTGATATCCACCACTACATCGTTGATGGATCCTTCCAGCACCCTTACCAGCTTAGCTTGTGCTTTGGGGGGTAACTGAAAATGCAGTCCGCGAATCACCCCGAAAGAGGAAGAGGACTGGTTGTCCTGTACCCAGTTTTGGGTTACCCCTGCGGAAAAAAATATATTCTTATTATAGCTCTCAAAAAAATAGCCGCGGGCGTCTTCGAAGATCTGGGGTTGAAATATTAATAATCCTGGAATATCTGTTTCTAAAAAAGGCATGAAATATAATTATATCTGACGGGCGTGAAGATATAACATTCCTATCTTTTATGGTACTGTGCAGTATAATATTGCTGGTAGTTACCGGAAGTGACGTTGTCTATCCAATCCTGGTTAGCCAGGTACCAATCCACTGTTTTCTCCAGTCCTTCTTCAAACTGAAGTGAAGGCTTCCAGCCCAGCTCTTTTTCCAGCTTGCCGGCATCGATGGCGTAGCGCAGATCGTGCCCGGCACGGTCTTTTACAAAATTGATCAGTTTTTCGGATGTACCCGGTTCCCGGTTCAGCTTTTTGTCCATGATACGGCACAACAACCTTACAAGATCAATATTTTTCCATTCGTTGAGTCCCCCGATATTATACTTTTCTCCTTTCCTTCCTTTATGAAAAATAGTATCTATAGCCCTTGCGTGATCTTCTACCCATAACCAATCCCTGATATTTTCCCCTTTGCCGTATACCGGCAAAGGTTTATTGTTCCTGATATTGTTGATCATCAGTGGTATCAGCTTTTCGGGAAAATGATAGGATCCGTAATTGTTGGAGCAATTGGACAAAACCACCGGTAGATGGTAAGTGTGGTAATAAGCCATCACAAGATGATCGGAGGATGCTTTTGAAGCAGAGTAAGGGGACCGGGGATCGTAGGGAGTGTCTTCTGTAAAGAACCCTGTTTCTCCCAGGGAACCATATACTTCGTCCGTGGAAACATGGTAAAACAATTTGTCCGGGTCATCTGCCCAGTGTTGCCTGGCGGTATTGAGCAATACACCCGTACCCAGTACGTTGGTCCGCACAAAAGCAAGCGGATCCATGATAGACCTGTCTACATGGCTTTCCGCAGCAAGGTGAATGACACTGTTAAATTTGTAGGTGGAAAAAAGCTGATCCATTTTCTGCTCGTCACAGATATCAGCATGTTCAAACACATAGTTCTCTTTGTGTTCAATGTCTTTCAGGTTGCTGAGGTTACCCGCATAGGTAAGCGCATCTATATTTACAACCCGGTATTGAGGATATTTATTTACAAAAAGCCTTACAAGATGAGAGCCGATAAAACCGGCTCCCCCTGTAATGGCAATTGTTTTATGTGTCTGAGACATTATAGGCTCCAGTAAGTTAATGTAGAAAACTTATTTCTGTATAATCCCTTTAAGTCTGCAAATATAGCACCCGGATTGGTAATTTCCGCCAGGTAGTCTTCGGTGAGATTTTTATACTCATCGTGGGATACGCCCAGGATCACGGCATCGTAGTTCTTGCCTATGGAAGACAAGGGGAAACCGTATTCATGCTGTAGCTCTTCGGAGTCGGCATGAGGGTCTACAATGTCAACATTTAAGGAGAAAGATCTCAATTCCTTTATCATATCCATAATTTTTGAATTACGGATATCGCTTACATTTTCTTTAAAGGTAGCGCCCATTACCAGCACTCTCGCTCCCGTAACTTCCTTTGAGTTTTTAATAATATGCTGCACCACTTTTTTAGCAACATATAAGGGCATCTCGTCGTTGATAACCCTTCCCGCCAGGATTACCCTGGAGTCGTAGCCCAACGCACTGGATTTGTAGGTCAGATAGTAGGGATCCACACCTATACAGTGACCACCTACCAGACCCGGATAGAACTTCAGGAAGTTCCACTTGGTGCCTGCCGCTTCCAGCACTTCGTAGGTATTGATGCCGACCCGGTCAAAAATGATGGACAATTCATTCATCAACGCTATGTTCAGGTCGCGCTGGGTATTTTCAATGATCTTTGCTGCTTCAGCCACCTTGATAGAAGATGCTTTATGTACACCGGCCTGTACCACGATCTCATAGATGCCGGCGATCTCTTCCAGCGCCTCTGCATCAGAACCTGATACCACCTTGGTGATTTTGGTGAGCGTATGCTCCTTATCACCCGGGTTAATACGCTCCGGCGAATATCCCAGCTTAAAATCTGTATGAAGCTTCAGACCACTCAGCTGTTCGATAATAGGCAGACAGTCTTCTTCGGTGCAACCGGGGTAAACGGTTGACTCATATACGACGTAGTCTCCTTTTTTGATCACCTTTCCGATTGTCTCGGAAGCTTTTTTAACGGGGGTAAGGTCAGGAACGTTATGCCCGTCTACCGGTGTAGGTACCGCAACAATGAAGAATTTAGCCTCCCGCAGCACATCCAGTGAGTTGGTGAAAACGATATCGCAGTTTTCAAACGCAGCACTGTCCAGCTCGTTGCTGGGATCGATCCCGTTTTTCATCATCTCTATGCGTTTCGCATTGATATCGAAACCGATAACACTTACTTTTTTTGCAAATTCTAAAGCAATTGGTAATCCCACATATCCTAAACCAATCACGGCCAGTTTGGCCTTTTTGTCAACAATGTCCTTGTAAATCAACATGATGTTTTATTTTTTAAAATCTTTAGGCAATTTGTACAGTTCCTCTTTCGGCAAAGATTTAAAGTATTCATAAGTGATGCGCAATCCTTCAGCACGGCTAACGGTTGGCTGCCACCCCAGGATGTCCTTAGCTTTGGTGATGTCGGGCTGGCGTTGTTTCGGGTCGTCTACAGGTAACGGTTTATATATAATTTTCTGATGGGTTCCGGTAAGTTTTATCACTTCTTCTGCAAATTCCCTCAGGCTGATTTCATCGGGGTTACCGATGTTTACGGGATGGGCATAATCGCTCAGGAGCAAGCGGTAAATACCCTCTACCAGGTCGTCTACAAAGCAGAAAGACCGTGTCTGGGATCCATCTCCGAAGACGGTGAGGTCCTCTCCCCGCAGGGCCTGACCGATAAATGCCGGTAAAGCTCTTCCGTCATTCAGCCGCATCCTGGGTCCGTAGGTATTGAATATCCTTACGATCCTTGTTTCCAGCTTATGGTAGGTGTGATAGGCCATGGTGATAGCTTCCTGGAAGCGTTTGGCTTCATCATATACTCCCCGGGGACCTACCGGGTTCACATTTCCCCAGTAATCTTCCGATTGCGGATGAACCAGCGGATCTCCATATACTTCGGAGGTGGAAGCAATTAAAACCCTGGCTCCTTTTTCTTTCGCCAGCCCAAGACAGTTGTGCACGCCCAGTGAACCTACTTTCAGTGTCTGGATCGGGATCTTGAGGTAGTCAATAGGACTGGCGGGTGAAGCGAAATGCAGGATGTAATCCAGCTTACCCGGCACATGGATAAACTTAGAAACATCGTGATGATAGAATTGAAAATCTTTATGCGGGAACAGGTGCTCGATATTTCTCAGGTCACCGGTAATAAGGTTATCCATCCCGATAACTTCATACCCCTCTTTAATAAACCGGTCAGATAAATGAGAACCCAGAAAGCCGGCGGCGCCTGTGATCAGTACTCTTTTTTTCATCCTTTTGTTTTTATAGACATCCGGTGAATAACACCGGCAATTCAAAAATTATTGATTGGTCGCTTTTCTTCCCACACTCTCATAATGGAAGCCAAGTTCTTTTATGGCATTTACATCAAAGAGGTTCCGTCCATCAAAAATAACCTTGCTCTTCAGCAGGGAGACTATTTTCAGAAAATCCGGTGTACGGAATTCGTTCCATTCTGTAGCAATGATCAGCGCATCTGCACCTTTCAGACAATCGTACTGGTTTTCAGCAAACGAAATTTTATCCCCTACCAGTTGCTTTACATTGTTCATCGCCTCGGGGTCGTAAGCGGTTACGGAAGCGCCTGCTTTTGCCAGGGCATCTATGATATAGAGGGCAGGCGCTTCTCTTATATCGTCTGTATTCGGCTTAAAGGCCAGCCCCCATAAAGCAAATTTTTTACCAGAAATATTACCGTTAAAATATTTTTGGACTTTAGGCAGCAAATGAAGCTTCTGCAGCTCATTTACGCTCATAACGGCATTGAGTATCCTGAACTCGTAATTTACTTCTTCAGAACTTTTCACCAGCGCCTGCACGTCTTTGGGGAAGCAGCTTCCACCATAACCGATTCCCGGAAACAGGAACCGTTTCCCTATCCGTTCATCGCTGCCGATCCCTTTTCTTACCATATCCACATCCGCACCAAGCTTTTCGCAAAGCTGGGCTATTTCGTTCATGAACGAAATTTTGGTCGCCAGGAATGAATTGGCAGCATACTTGGTCAGCTCAGCCGATCTTACATCCATGAAAATGATGGGATTTCCCTGACGGACAAAAGGTGCATACAGATCATTCATGATCTTCTGTGCTTTTTCTGAGTCAGTGCCGATAACAACCCTGTCCGGCTTCATGAAGTCGTCAACAGCTACTCCTTCCCGCAGAAACTCAGGGTTGGATACCACGTCGAACGCCCCGGCTTTTTTAAGATCGTTTCCGTTGCCCAATTCTGCAGCCGAGCTTTCTATGATAGCG
>Ga0222429_100751_pt1 | contig 14521 bp, 15 predicted proteins | sample 1B50Ametagenome_FD_182475 | JGI IMG/M metagenome (GOLD analysis project Ga0222429, IMG submission 182475) | Enriched microbial communities from leaf-cutter ant dump, University of Wisconsin, Madison, United States - 1B50A (version 2) | ecosystem: Environmental > Terrestrial > Nest > Insects nest...
GTTGATGCGGCGCACCATGGTCGGCACCGAGTCATAAGCGTACAGCGACTGGTCGGGGTACATGGTCTCGCTGGTGTTGCCGTCGGCGGCCACCTGCCAGCCCGACAGGTACACGGCTTCCAGGCCTGCCTTGGCCTGCTGCATGGCCTGGCCGGCGGTGATGGCGCCAAAGGCGTTCACGTAGCCCTTCTTGGCGCCGCCGCTGACCTTTTCCCACAGCTTCTCGGCGCCGCGCTGGGCCAGCGTGTACTCGGGCTGCAGGCTGCCGCGCAGGCGCACCACGTCGGCGGCCGAGTAGCCGCGCTTGACGCTCTTCCAGCGGGGGTTTTGCGCCCAGTCCTTTTCCAGGGCGGCGATTTGTTGTTCACGGCTCAGTTGCGCGTTCAGCGAGTTCGACATGGTTGCTCTCCAGAGAGTGGGGGATCAGCGGGCATCCGGGGTGGCGCCCTTGGGAGCAACTTTAAGTCTTCTATAAGACTCGATCAAGCTCTTATGTCTTATATAAGATTAAAATTTAATCATTCAAAATCAATATCTTATGTTTCTCATATCTGTATATGAAAAACATATTCTCATATTGAGAAAATTTTCCGCGACGCAACAATTGAAAATTTCGCAATATGGATTATTGATTCCGTATTTCGGGAAAACGCCGTGGGCGCGAGGATTGCCACCCCCACGCCCTCCTCGGCGGCGCACCCGGCGGCTACAGGGCCTGCGCCCCCACCACGATGCCGTCGGTGTCGGCATACAGCCAGTCGCCCGGGCGGATCCACACGCCCTGGATCTGCACGGCCACGTCGGCCTGCCCCTGGCCGCGTTTGTCCGTGGGCAGCGGCATCAGCCCCAGCGCGCGGATGCCGATCGGCTCGGCGTTGAGCTCGGCCACGTCGCGCACGCAGCCGTCCACCACGATGCCCGCCCAGCCGTTGCGCGCGGCCGCCGCCGCCAGGTTGCCCCCCACCAGGGCGCGGCGCAGCGAGGCGCCGGCGTCGACGACCAGCACCCGCCCCTGGCCGGGCGACTCGACTGCGGCCTTGACCAGCGTGTTGTCCTCGTGGCACTTGATGGTGCTGACCATGCCGCTGAAAGCCGCGGCGCCGCCGTAGCTCTGGAACACCGGGGGCAGCACGCGGAAGGCGCCGCTGTCGTCGCCCTTGTGCGCATCGCATAGATCGCAGGTGCTGATGGGTGCAGGAATACTCATGTCGTACCGTACCTTTCTGTTCGGGAGTCCGGGAATGTGCGCGATTGCAGCGCCGCCCAATGCGACGCAAGGCGGCGCGCACGCATTGTCGTGCCTGGCGCCGCTGCGGCGCGTCAAGGCAAAAAAGTGTGTCTGCCGCCTGTACGGCCCGATTTTCCCGTTAGCATCGCCCCATCAGTGAAGCAGCAGGCCAAGCAGCAGGCACTCGCTGGTGACTTGTTTTACTTACCCAATCAGGATCGAACATGGCAACTGCTAAGAAAGAGGCGTCCGCCGCCCCGGCCAAGAAACGCGCCCCCAGCGCCGCCTTCATGAAACCGCTGACCCCCAGTCCCGCGCTGGCCGCCGTGGTCGGCAGCGCGCCCCTGCCGCGCACCGAGATCGTGAGCAAGCTGTGGGTCTACATCAAGGCCAACAACCTGCAGGACGCCGCCAACAAGCGCATGATCAACGCCGACGCCAAGCTCAAGGCAGTGTTTGGCAAGCCCCAGGTTTCGATGTTCGAAATGGCCGGCCTGATCGGCAAGCACGTGAGCTGAGCCCTCCCCGCGCTCCCTCACCCAGAAAAGCCGGCGTCAGCCGGCTTTTTCTTTTTGCTTGCTGCCGCCCGGTTCGCGCGCCTGGGGATTCCTAGCACAACTGGGCCGGTCGTGTTGTACGAAAACATCAACAGAAGTGAGAATTAACCTCATTTTCTGTATCATTCCTTTCCGCACCGCAGCATAGCCCGCGCCGCCTCGACCCGGCCTGCGCGTCGGTCGCCGCCAGCTCCCGCCAGCCCTCTCGCCGCAGCTCCCGCACGGCATCCGGATGCCGGCCCCCGGCGTTGCCCCCTTTTTTCAACTCTGTTTTCTTGCTCACATGACCTCATCCACCTCTGCATACATCACCAGCCGCAAACACCCGGTGGGCCTCGTCGCTGCGGCTGCCGTCGCCGCGCTGGGCGTGTCGGCCCAGGCGCAGACCGCACCCACGCAAACGCTCAAGGAAGTCACGGTGAAAGCGGCGCCCGACACGGCCTTCACGCCCGCGCCGCAGCTGTCCTCGCCCAAGTTCACCCAGCCACTGGTCAACACCACGCAGACCATCTCCGTCATCAAGGAAGAGACCATCAAGCAGCAAGGCGCCACCACGCTGACCGAGGCACTGCGCAGCGTGCCTGGCGCGGGCGCCTTCTACGCCGGCGAAAACGGCAACACCAGCACGGGCGACGCGGTCTACATGCGCGGCTTCGACACCTCCAACAGCATCTACGTGGACGGCGTGCGCGACCTGGGTTCGATCTCGCGCGACGTGTTCAACACCGAGCAGGTCGAGGTCACCAAGGGCCCGGCCAGCACCGACTACGGCCGCAGCGCGCCCTCCGGCGCGATCAACCTGGTGACCAAGCAGCCCAGCCGCGTGGACAGCTTCGACGCCTCGCTCGGGGTCGGCAGCGCCAGCTTCAAGCGCGCCACCGTGGACTGGAACAAGTCCCTGACGGGCATGGAAGGCGCCGCTTTCCGCCTGAACGCCATGGTGCAGAACGCGGGTGTCGCGGGCCGCGACAGCATCGAGAACGACCGCGGCGCCATCGCGCCGTCGTTCGCCTTCGGCCTGGGCACCGACACGCGCATCTTCGTGGATCTGCTGCACGTCAAGCAGGACAACGTGCCCGACGGCGGCGTGCTCACCTTGGGCCTGCCGGGCTACACCTCGCCCGATCCGGCCAACCGCCCCTACCTGGACAACGCCGCGCGCGTGAACCCGCACAACTTCTACGGCACCGCGTCCGACCACGACGACGTGACCGCCGACATGGCCACGCTGATCCTGGAGCACGACTTCGCGCCCGGCACCACGCTGCGCAACACCACGCGCTGGGGCCAGACCAAGCAGAACTACCTGCTGTCGTCGTTCATGGCCGGCACAACCCAGCTCGTCACGCCCGATGCCGCCGATCCGTCCACCTGGACCATCACGCGCAACATCAACACCAAGGACCAGGTCAACCGCATCCTGACCAACCAGACCAACCTCAAGACCAGCTTCGCCTCCGGCGCCATCCAGCACGACCTGAGCGTGGGCCTGGAGCTGACCCGCGAGGAGCAAGGCAACCGCGGCCTGGCCACCACGGGCACCGTGCCCACCGCCGGCGTCTACCACCCCGACTCCAGCGTCTCGCTGCCCGCCTACGCGCACAACGGCGCCGACAGCACGGGCACGACCAGCACCGTGGCGCTGTACGCCTTCGACACGCTCAAGCTGAACGAGCAGTGGCAGGTCAACGCAGGGCTGCGCGCCGACCACTACAAGACCAAGTACGACGCCCTGGCCGTCTGCGGCGGCCGCGGCCCGGCCTGCGGCAGCAACCCGGCCGGCACCGTGCTGCCCAGCGCCAGCGGGCTGGAGGCGTCCGACACCATCCTGAGCTACAAGCTCGGCCTGCTCTACAAGCCGGCGTCCAACGGTAGCGTGTACGTGAACTACGCGCTGAGCCAGCAGCCGCCGGGCGGCAGCAACTTCACGCTGTCCACCGCGGCCAACAACATCAACAACCCCAACATGGACCCGCAAAAGGCCAAGACGGTCGAGCTGGGCACCAAGTGGGAGCTGCTGGACAAGCGCATGCTGCTGACCGGCGCGCTGTACCGCACCGACATCACCAACGAGATCGTCACCAACTCCGACGGCACCGTGGGCCAGACCGGCAAGAAGGTCGTGCAGGGCGTGGAGCTGGGCGTGACCGGCCAGATCACCCCCGCCTGGGGCGTGATGGCCGGCTACACCGTGCAGGACACCAAGGTGGACACCGGTGCCAACGTGGCGGCCGACGGCAGCAGCGGCCTGACCTACACGCCCAAGAACGCCTTCTCGCTGTGGACCAGCTACCAGATCACCGGCGGCTTCTCGCTGGGCGGCGGCGCGCGCTACTCGGGCGGCCTCAAGCGCGGCACCGACGGCGCCGTCGGCACGCCCAACTACACCGACGCCTACTGGGTCTTCGACGCCATGGCCAGCTACCGCGTGAACAAGAACGTGGACCTGCAGCTCAACCTGTTCAACCTGTTCGACAAGGAGTACGTGGCGGCCATCAACAAGAGCGGCTACCGCTACTTCCCCGGCACGCCGCGCTCGGTACGCCTGACGGCCAACTTCCACTTCTGATCCAATAGCGCAAGTCAGTACTGAAACGGCCTCGCCAACGGCGAGGCCGTTTTGCCATTCAACACTCCGCCATCTCCATCATGCTGCTGCACATCCCCAACGTACTCACGCGCGACCAGGTGGCCGCGATGCGCGCCGCCATCGACGCCGCCGACTGGGTGGACGGGCGCGCCACCGCCGGCCCCCAGGGCGCGCAGGTCAAGCGCAACCGGCAACTGCCTGAGAACGGGCCCGTGGCGCAGGAGCAGGGGCGCATCGTCCAGCAAGCGCTGGCGGCCAACGACCTGTTCTTTCGCGCCGCGCTGCCCGCGCGCACCATGCTGCCGCTGTTCAACCGCTACGCGGACGGCGAGACCTACGGCCTGCACGTGGACGGCGCCGCGCGGCGCGTGCCCGGCTCGCCGCTGTGGCTGCGCACCGACGTGTCGAGCACGCTGTTCCTGTGCGACCCCGAGGACTACGACGGCGGCGAGCTGGAGGTGGTGGACACCTACGGCGCGCACGAGGTCAAGCTGCCCGCGGGCGACCTGATCCTCTACCCCTCCACCAGCCTGCACCGCGTGCGCCCCGTCACGCGCGGCGAGCGCGTGTGCGCCTTCTTCTGGACGCAAAGCCTGGTGCGCGACGACGCCAAGCGCGCCCTGCTGTTCGAGATGGACCAGGCGCTGGAGCGCCTGCGCGCCCGCGTGGGCGAGACCGAGGAGGCGCTGGCCCTGACCGGCCACTACCACAACCTGCTGCGCATGTGGAGCGAGACTTGACGACACCCCCCTGAGGCGCTTCGCGCCTTCCCCCCTCTCGTAGCGCTGCGCGCTGCGGGAGGGGGGACGCAGCCTTCGCTGCGGGGCGGCCCTTGCTTGGCTGCTCTGGCTTGGAGCGCGCCAGTTTTATGCGGCGTGGGTGGTACTCCAGCGTCCATCCTCCGTGCACGGCGCGTGTATCGGCCAGGTAAAGATGCACGAAGATGCACGATAAATGCGAGTAACTCTTGTTTGGCAACCTACAATCGCGTGTTCGCCTTGGCCTTGCCGCGCCGGCCCGCACGACGCATGAAACCCTCCTCTCCCCCCTCATCCCAACGCGCCTGGTGGCTCAAGACCCTGCATGAATGGCACTGGGTCAGCTCGGCCGTCTGCCTGGTCGGCATGCTGCTGTTCGCGGTGACGGGGTTCACGCTCAACCACGCCGGCCAGATCGAGGCCAAGCCCCGGGTCGTCTCGCGCCAGGGCGCGCTGCCCGCGCCGCTGCTGCAGGCGCTGCAGCAGGCCGCCGGGCGGCAGAAGGACGCGCCGCAGGCCGACGCCGCCCTGCCGCCCGCCGTGCAGGACTGGGTTCGCGCGCAGCTGGGGGCCGACACGCGCGGGCGCGCCGTGGAGTGGAGCGACGACGAAGCCGGCGTCTCCATGCCGCGCCCGGGCGGCGACGCCTGGCTGCGCATCGGCCTGCAGGACGGGCAGGCCGAGTACGAAACCACCGACCGCGGCTGGATCTCCTACCTCAACGACCTGCACAAGGGCCGCAACGCCGGCGCCGCCTGGAGCTGGTTCATCGACATCTTCGCGGCGGCCTGCCTGGTGTTCTGCATCACCGGCCTGCTGATCCTGCAAATGCACGCCGGGCGCCGCCCCATGACCTGGCCCATGGTCGGCCTGGGCCTGCTGCTGCCCGCGCTGCTGGCGCTCCTGCTGGTGCATTGACCCCCATCCCAACTTCCGAAGGAACCCTTGCATGACGACCACCACCACCGTCTTTCGCTGGACCGCCGCGCTGAGCGCGGCCGTGGGCCTGCCGGCCATGGCCGGCGGGCTGGGCGTGAACGTGGAGCTGCCGCGCCTGGACGTGGCCGAATACCACCGCCCCTACGTGGCCCTGTGGCTGGAGCGCGCCGACGGCACGGTGGCGGCCAACCTGTCCGTCTGGTACGACGTGAAGAAGCGCGACGCCGAAGGCGCCAAGTGGCTCAAGGACATGCGCCAGTGGTGGCGCCGCACGGGCCGCGAGCTGAGCGTTCCCATCGACGGCGTGACCCAGCCGACCAAGCCCGTGGGCAAGCACGCGCTGTCGTTCACCGAAGGCAGCCCCGCTCTGCCCCAGCTGCCCCCCGGCCAGTACAAGCTGCAGGTGGAAGCCGCGCGCGAAGTGGGCGGGCGCGAGCTGGTCAGCATCCCCTTCGAATGGCCGCCCAAGCCGGGCGCCGCCCTGGCCGCCCAGGGCAAGCACGAGCTGGGCGCGGTCACGCTCGAACTCAAGCCCTGAACACGCATTCACGCCCCCCGTTTTCCATCCAAGGAGGATTTCCATGCTTTCTTCTGCAACCCGCATCGCCGCCACCCTGGCGCTGGCCTGCGCCGCCGCCGGCGTGCAGGCCCACAGCCTGTGGCTCAAGCCGTCGAGCACCGTGCTGTCCCAGGCCGACTGGGTCACGGTGGACGCCGCCGTCTCCAACGACATGTTCTTCTTCAACCACCGCCCGCTGGCGCTGGACGGGCTCACCATCACCGCGCCCGACGGCAGCGCCGTCGCGCCCCAGAACGTGGCCAAGGGCGAGCTGCGCAGCGTCTTCGATTTCAAGCCCGAGCAGCCCGGCACCTACCAGCTGTCCATCGTCAGCCACCGCATCTTCGGCGCGTACAAGGACGCCGACGGCAAACCCAAGCGCCTGCGCGGCACGGCCGATGAAATCGCCAAGCAGATCCCGGCCGACGCCAAGGACGTGCGCGTGAGCGAGAACCTGGGCCGCCTGGAGACCTTCGTCACCATGGGCAAGCCGACGGCGCTGCACCTGTCGGGCAAGGGGCTGGAGATGGCGCCCGTCACCCACCCCAACGACCTGGTGGCGGGCGAGGAAGCCACCTTCGCCTTCCACCTCGACGGCCAGCCCGCCGCCGGCGTGGAGGTGGTGCTGGTGCCCGACGGCAAGCGCTACCGCGACGCGGTCAACGAGATCAAGCTCAAGACCGACGCCCAGGGGCAGATCAAGGTCAAGTTCCCCGGCGCCGGCCTGTACTGGCTGGACGCCGACACGCACGACGGCAAGACCTCCGTCCCGCTGGCCAAGGAGCGCCGCCTGGCCTACACGGCCACGCTGGAAGTGCTGCCCTGACGCAAGTTGATGAAGAAACCGGCTCCTAACGCTTATGGGATAAGCGCAGGCAGCTATCAAAACGGGGATGGTGCGCCGCGCATCGACTACGGCGCGCTCACCTGGCGCCAGCCTGCGGCGGCGGGCCATGCCGCGTTGGCGCCCGCCACCTGGCAGTCTGCGGCCTGGCAGCCCGCCGCCATGCACGCGCGCCAGCCGGCCGGCCTGCACAGCCTGGGCGGCGCCACCATGGGCACCACCTGGTCGCTGCGGCTGGCCAACCCCGGCTACCTGCCGCTCGCGCCCATACGCGCGCTGGTGCAGCAGACGCTGGACGCCGTCGTCGCCCAGATGAGCAACTGGGAGCCTGATTCCGCCCTCGGCCGCTACAACGCCGCCGCGCCCGGCACCTGGCACGAGCTGCCGCCCGAATTCGCCGCCGTGCTCGACGCCGCCCTGCACTGGGCGCGCGCCTGCGGCGGCGCGTGGGACCCAGCGGTGGGCGCGCTCGTGGCGCTGTGGGGCTTCGGCCCGCGCGCCAATCCAGACACACAGCACGGGCCGCACGGCGGCCAGCCGCCCGCGCCCGACGCCATCGCCGCCGCGCTGCGCCTGTGCGGCCACCAGCGCCTGCAGTGGCAGCCCGCCACGGCATCGACGCCCCCGCGCCTGCTGCAGCCCGGCGGCCTGCAACTCGATTTGAGCGGCATCGCCAAGGGCTTTGCCGTGGACTGGGCCGCCCGGCGGCTGCAGGCGGCGGGCTGGGAACACGCGCTGCTGGAGATCGGCGGCGAACTGCGCGCCTGGGGCCAGCGCCCCGGCGGCCAGCCCTGGCGCGTGGCCGTGGCGGGCGTGGCCGGCGGCGAGACACTGGCCGTACCCCTGGCCGACGGCGCGCTCGCCTCCTCGGGCGACCACTGGCACGCCTTCGAGCACGGCGGGCGGCGCTACTCGCACACGCTGGACCCGCGCACCGGCCAGCCCGTGGCGCACGCGCTCACCAGCGTCACCGTGCACCACGCCGAATGCATGCATGCCGACGCGCTCGCCACCGTGCTCACCGTGCTCGGGCCGCAGGCGGGCTGGGATTTCGCGCTGGCGCAGCACGTCGCCGCCGCCTTCCACACCCACCCCGACGCCGCCCACCCACAGGGCCTGCGCCGCTGCACGCCCGCGTGGCGGCAGCAGTTTGAACTATCTAAAAAATGAGCTGATTGCGCATACAAATAAACGAATTCAAATATTTTTCTATCTAAAACCCAATCAGATACAGCGCAAACAGCTCTTGTTTTTACTCATGGACTGGATCACCACCCCCGCGCGCATCGGCTATGCCGCCGCGCTGCTTGCCAGCTACGCCGCGCTGTGCGGCGGCATTGCCTGGCAGCGCGCACGCCTGCGCCAGGCCGTGCGGCGCGAGCAGCAGGCGCTGCAAAGCGGCGGCCCCGCCGTGCTCGTGGCCTACGCCAGCCAGACCGGCCAGGCCGAGGCCCTGGCCCACGAAACCGCGCGCGTGCTGCACGCGGGCGGCTGCGCCGTGCGCCTGCGGCCGGTGCAGGCCCTGACCCCGGCCGAGCTGCACGCCAGCGCACACAGCTTGTGGCTGCTGTCCACCACGGGCGAGGGCGACGCGCCCGACCACGCCCTGCCCTTCGTGCGTAGCCTCCTGGCCCACGCCGCCCCGCTCGCGGGCCACCACGGCCGCATCCTCGCGCTGGGCGACAGCGCCTACGCGCAGTTCTGCGCCTTCGGCCTGCGCGTGCAGCAATGGCTGCAGGCCCGGGGCGCCCGGGCCGACGCGGTGTGCATGGACAACGGCGACGAAGCCGCCCTGCGCGACTGGCAGGCCGCCGTGGCCGAGCTGCTGCAGGCGCTCACCGGCCAGGCCGCCACCGGCTGGCGCGCGCCCGATGCGCCCCAGCCCTGGACGCTGCGCCGCCGCACCCACCTCAACCCCGGCAGCCAGGGCGGCCCTGTGTACCTGCTCGAATGGGTGCCCGCGTCCGGCCCGCTGCCCGCATGGGAATCGGGCGACCTGGTCTCGCTCGCCGTGCCCGCCGACCCGCAGCGCCCGCGCGACTACTCCATCGCCTCCATCCCGCAGGACGGCAGCCTGCACCTGCTGGTGCGCCAGAGCCAGCGCGCCGACGGCACGCCCGGCACCGCCTCGGGCTGGCTGTGCCAGGGCATGGCCGAGGGCGACAGTCTGCCGCTGTCCATCCGCGCGCACAGCGGCTTCCGCCTGGGCGGCAACGCCGCGCGCCCGCTGGTGCTCATCGGCAACGGCACGGGCCTGGCGGGCCTGGCCAGTCACATCCGCGCGCGCGCGGCGCAGGGGCGCGGCGACCAGTGGCTGCTGCTGGGCGAGCGCAGCCCCGGCCACGACGCGCTGCTGGACGCCCAGCTCCAGCAATGGCTGGCCCAGGGCCAGCTCGCGCGGCTGGACCGCGCCTGGTCGCGCGGCCCGCAACAGCCCGGCTACGTGCAGCACCTGCTGGCCCGCGAAGCCGCCACCCTGCGCGGCTGGGTGGCGCGCGGCGCGGCGCTCTACGTGTGCGGCAGCCTGCAGGGCATGGCCCAGGGGGTGGATGCCGCGCTGCGCCAGGCGCTGGGCGACGCCCAGGTGGACGCGCTGGCCGCCGAGGGCCGCTACCGCCGCGACGTGTATTGAAGCTGCCCTTTTCACGCTGACTCCACCGGTTTGCCAGGCACGATTCCAGCGAAAAGTAAAATAGAGATTGCAAATGCGATAAATTCGTATTTATAATCACCACCGTCCATTACTCAAGCCAGCTACGACTGCCTGCCGCCATGATTGTCTGTGTCTGCAACCGCATCTCCGACCGCGAGATCGCACGTCATGCGCGCGCCGGCCTGAGCTTCGACGAGATTCAGCTCGAACTCGGCGTGGCCACCCAGTGCGGCTGCTGCGAAGGCAGCGCGCGCGACGTGGTGACGCAGTGCTGTTCGGCGCAGCCCATGGCGGCCTTGCGCAACGAATCCGTTGCGGATGCGTCCCAGCTTGCCAATTCTTCACGGAAAGGCCAAGCATGCAGCTGTTCATCCTCCTCCCCGGCAGCCTGATCCTCGTTCTGTGTTCCGCCTGGTGGATTTTGCGCAAATAATGCGGCGCGCCTGATCCGCGCGCCCTTCGCCGTCCACGTGCTGCCTGCCCCATATAGTTCATGTCTTATTACGATCGCTACGGAACCTCCAGGGGCCTGAGCCGCAACGTCATCATCGCCGGATCGGTCGTACTGCTGCATGCGGCCGGCCTGTGGGCGCTTCAGTCGGGGCTGCTGCACAAGGCGGCCGAGGTCATCATTCCGGCGCAAGTGCTCAGCAAGTTCCTGACGCCGGCGCCGCCCGCGCCGCCGCCGCCCAAACCCAAGCCGGAACCGGAACCGCCCAAGCCCAAACCCAAGGTGGTCAAGCCGCGCCCGGCGCCCATGCCCGTGGCCATTCCCGACCCCACGCCCGCACCCAATGCGCCCACGGGCATCGTCGAGCCCCAGCCGCCCGCGCCACCCATCGACACCACCCCGCCCGCGCCGCCGGCCCCGCCCGCACCACCAGCGCCGCCACGGGTCGTGCAGCCGTCGAGCAGCGCCAGCCACCTGAACAACCCGGCGCCGACCTACCCGGCCGTCAGCCGGCGCCTGGGCGAGCAGGGCGTGGTCACGCTCAACGTGCTCATCGGCACGGACGGCCTGCCGAAAAAGGTCGAGGTCAAGAAGTCCAGCGGCTTCGAGCGGCTCGACCGCCAGGCGGTCGAGACCGTGCAGCACTGGCGCTTCGTGCCGGGCACGCGCAACGGCGTAGCCGAGGCCATGTGGTACCTGCAGCCCATTCATTTCGTTCTTACACAGTAACCATTTCGGGGAGTTTTCATGGATTCGCAATTCGGCATCATCAATGTCTGGGTTCAGGGCGACCTGGTCACCCGCGCCGTCGCCGTGCTGCTGCTGGGCATGTCGCTGGTCTCCTGGATCGTCATCCTGGTGAAGGCCCTGGACATCGTCAAATTCCAGCGGCACGCCCGCCACTCGCGCGACTTCTGGCACAGCGAGGACTTTGCCGCCGGCCTGGCCAAGCTCGGCGCCGACCCGGCCAACCCGTTTCGCCACCTGGCCCTGGAAGGCCGCGAAGCCACGGCGCACCACCGCAACACCCAGGCGCACCTGCACGACAGCCTGGACGTGAGCGACTGGGTCACGCGCTGCCTGCGCAACTGCATCGACGAGTTCACCGCGCGCCTGCAGTCGGGGCTGGCCATCCTGGCGTCGGTCGGCTCCACGGCCCCCTTCATCGGCCTGTTCGGCACCGTCTGGGGCATCTACCACGCGCTGGTGGCGATCGGCGCCTCGGGGCAATCGACCATCGACAAGGTGGCCGGCCCGATCGGCGAGGCGCTCATCATGACGGCGCTGGGCCTGGTCGTCGCGGTTCCCGCAGTGCTCGGCTACAACGCCCTGGTGCGCGGCAACAAGACCATCCTGAACGGGCTCAACAGCTTCGCCCACGACCTGCACGCCTACTTCGTGACGGGCGCGCGCGTGAGCGTGCACAACGAAGGCGGCAACAAGGTGCTGCCCATCAAGAAAGGTTGATGCGCCATGGCCTTCGGTACCCAGGACTCCGCCGACGAGGTGATGAACGAGATCAACATGACGCCGCTGGTCGACGTCATGCTGGTGCTGCTCGTCATCTTCATCATCACCGTGCCCGTGATGAAGCACGCCGTGCCGGTCGATCTGCCGCGCGCGTCCAACACCCGCGAGATCATCACGCCCGAGACGATACGGCTGTCGGTCACCGCCGACGGCAAGTACCACTGGAACGAGCAGGACATCAGCGACGAGGAACTGGCGGCGCGCCTGCAGGCCGAGGGCCAGAAGGACCCGCAGCCCGAGCTGCACATCCGCGGCGACAAGGACGTGCGCTACGAGCGCGTCGCCCAGGCCATGTCGGCGGCGCAGCGCGCCGGCGTGCGCAAGATCGGCTTCGTGACCGACCCGGGCCAGTAAACTTTTTGTTGCACAAACTGCAAAAAAATCTGCAAAAAACGCTTGCTTATTAATTGCGAATAGTTATCATTAAACCAACGTAACGCAATCAGCAAACAACGCCATGTCCGCCACCCTTACCCTGCATTCCCAGTCTGCCTCGCGCTTCTTTGCCGGCTCCGCCATGGGCGCTGCGCAAGGTGCCCAGACGCAGCCCGCACGCGACGGGCTGGCCGTTGACAGCCACGCCCTGCTGCAGGGACACAAGGCCGTGACCATCGTGCACAACGGCGCGCTGTACCGCCTGCAGTCCACCAAGCTGGGCAAGCTGATCCTGACCAAATAGAGTTTCATCGTGGGGCGACTCCAGGACCGCAGGTCCGAAGGGTCGTATTGGCCAGCCAACGGGCATGCTCGCGTAGCCAGGCTTTTTTTCCTCACCACCCCTCCCCAAGCCAGCCGGCAGCACCGGCTGGCTTTTTTGCATGCGCGCGCGGCGCCACTTGAAGCGCGCCGGGATGCCCTTATCTGCACCGGTGCGGCCGCCGTGCGCGGCTTTCCTTTCATCCCGTTCTTTCCCGTACCTACGACCCATGAGCAAGAACCTGCATTCCTTCCAGGCCGAAGTGGCGCAACTGCTGCACCTGGTCACGCATTCGCTGTATTCCAACAAGGAAATCTTTCTGCGCGAACTGGTCTCCAACGCCAGTGACGCCTGCGACAAACTGCGCTTCGAGGCGCTGAACAACGCCGCGCTGTACGAGGACGCGCCCGACCTGCAGGTGCGCATCTCGTTCGACAAGGACGCACGCACCATCACCATTGCCGACAACGGCATCGGCATGAGCGAGCAGGAGGCCATAGACCACCTGGGCACCATCGCCAAGAGCGGCACCAAGGACTTCATGAGCCGCCTGACGGGCGACCAGCAGGCCAACGCCAGCGAGCAGGGCCAGCTGATCGGCCAGTTCGGCGTGGGCTTTTATTCGGGCTTCATCGTGGCCGACAAGATCACGGTGGAGAGCCGCCGCGCCGGCCTGCCCGCCAGCGCGGGCGTGCGCTGGACCAGCGGCGGCGCCGGCAGCTTCGAGGTCGAGCCGATCGAGCGCGCCCAGCGCGGCACCGCCGTCACGCTGCACCTGCGCACCGGCGAAAAGGACAGCGCCGACGAGTACCTGAACGCCTGGAAGCTCAAGCAGATCGTCGGCAAGTATTCCGACCACATCAGCCTGCCCATCCTGATGGAGCAGGAGGAGTGGAAGGACTCCGACAAGGAAGGCGAGCCCGGCGCCATGGTCAAGACCGGCGAGTGGGAGGCCGTCAACAAGGCCAGCGCCCTGTGGGCGCGCCCCAAGAAGGACATCACCGCCGAGCAGTACCAGGACTTCTACAAGTCCATCAGCCACGACTTCGAGAACCCGCTGACCTGGAGCCACAACCGCGTCGAGGGCAACACCGAGTACACGCAGCTGCTCTACATCCCGGCCAAGGCGCCGTTCGACCTGTACCAGCGTGACAAGCACGCGGGCGTGAAGCTGTACGTCAAGCGCGTCTTCATCATGGACGACGCCGAGGCCCTGATGCCGCAATACCTGCGCTTCGTGCGCGGCGTGATCGATTCGAGCGACCTGCCGCTCAACGTCAGCCGCGAGCTGCTGCAGGAGTCGCGCGACGTGCGCCTGATCCGCGACGGCTCGGTCAAGCGCGTGCTCGGCATGCTGGAAGACCTGGCCAGGCACGACCGGCACGAGGCCGGCGCCGATGCCGAGGGTGTGACCGACGTGGTGAGCGACGAGGACAAGGCCAAGGAAGGCAAGTACAGCCAGTTCTACGCCGAGTTCGGCGCCGTGCTCAAGGAAGGCCTGGGCGAGGACTTCACCAACCGCGAGCGCATTGCCAGGCTGCTGCGCTTTGCCAGCACCAGCAGCGACACCGCCAGCGTCGGCCTGGCCGACTACAAGGCGCGCATGAAGGAAGGCCAGGAGGCGATCTACTACATCACCGCCGACACGCTGGCGGCGGCCAAGAACAGCCCGCAGCTCGAAGTCTTCAAGAAGAAGGGCATCGAGGTGCTGCTCA
>Ga0222429_100752_pt1 | contig 14512 bp, 9 predicted proteins | sample 1B50Ametagenome_FD_182475 | JGI IMG/M metagenome (GOLD analysis project Ga0222429, IMG submission 182475) | Enriched microbial communities from leaf-cutter ant dump, University of Wisconsin, Madison, United States - 1B50A (version 2) | ecosystem: Environmental > Terrestrial > Nest > Insects nest >...
GGCGCCGCTGCATGCGCACCTCGCCGGGCAGCAGGCCCCAGGCGGCATGGCGCGTGCCGTCGGCCAGCGTGATCGCATCGCACAGCGCCATCATGCCGCCGCACTCGGCCCAGACGGGCTTGCCCTGCACCACGTGGGCCGCTATGGCAGCGCGCATAGGCGCGTTGGCGGCCAGGCGCTCCACGTGCAGCTCGGGGTAGCCGCCGGGCAGCCAGAGCGCGTCGCAGGGCGGCAGCGCAGCGTCCTGCAGCGGCGAGAAGAACACCACCTGCGCGCCCAGGCGGCGCAGGCAGTCGATATTGGCTTCGTAGATGAAGCAGAAAGCCGCGTCGCGCGCCACGGCCACGGTGCGGCCCGCGAGCAGCGGCGGGATGTCTGCCTCGGCTGCGGGCGCGGCAAAGTCCACGGCCCAGCGCTGCCAGTCCTGCGCCGCCATCCGGCCCAGCGGCGTGGCGGCCAGCGCGTCGGCAGCGGCGTCGAGCCGCTGCATGCGGTCGGCCAGTTCCTGCGCGGTGACGAGGCCCAGGTGGCGCTCGGGCAGCAACCCCTGCTCGCCCACACGCGCCAGCGCGCCCAGCCAGTGCTCCGGCGTGCGCAGGCCCTCTTGCAGCAGTTGCGCATGCCGCTCGCTGGCCACGCGGTTGGCGAGCACGCCCGCCCAGCGCAGGCCGGGGCGGTAGTGCTGCAGCCCCAGCGCCAGCGCGCCGAAGGTGCCCGCCATGGCCGAGGCATCCACCACTGCCAGCACAAGCAAGCCCAACCGTTCGGCCAGGTCGGCGGCGCTGGGCGTGCCGTCGAACAGGCCCATCACGCCCTCGACGAGGATCAGGTCGGCCTCCAGCGCCGCGGCGTGCAGGCGCGCGCGGACGTCTGCCTCGCCGGTCATCCACAGGTCGAGCTGGTGCACGGGCGCGCCGCTGGCAATCTGGTGCCACTGCGGGTCGAGAAAATCCGGACCGCACTTGAACACGCGCACGCGCCGCCCCTGGCGCGCATGCAGGCGCGCCAGCGCGGCGGTGACGGTGGTCTTGCCCTGGCCCGAGGCCGCCGCCGTGATCAGAAGTGCCGGACAGGACGCCATCTCATCCGTTCACGGCGCTGGAAACTCGCACGCCCCCCGCCAGCAGACGCCGCGCAAGGGCCACCCCGCTGCGCTAAGCAAAGTCCCCCTTCCCGCGCGCAGCGCGAGAGAAGGGGCTGAGAGGCGCGGCTCCAAGCCTGCCTGCGCAGGCTTGGACGACCCCGAAGGGCTGCCGCCTCTGGCGGCTGCACCGAGGCGCGCAGCGCCACAGGGGGTTGCATCACTTCGTCGGCGCCCACTTCAGGCCGACGTAGAGCGTGCGGCCCGGCGGCACGTAGCTGCGCGCCAGCTCGTAGTTCTTGTCGCCCAGGTTGTCCACGCGGGCCAGCAGCGTGAAGTCGCGCGCCACGCGCGTGCTGGCGTAGAGGTTGACGAGCGCGTAGCCGCCCAGCACCTGGGTGTTGGTGGCGTTCTCGAAGCGGCGGCCCGAGGCCTGCACCTCGCCGCCCAGCGTCCAGCCCGCCACCACCGTGTCGGCGCCGAAGGTGGCATGGCGCTTGGCACGGCGCTGCAGTTGCTTGCCGGTGGCCAGGTCGCGCGGGTTCTGCAGGTCGATCGAGCCGCGCAGCGCCACGCCCGCGATGCGCTGCTCGGCGGAGAGGGTCACGCCCTTGTACTCGGCGCGGCCCACGCTGTTGTAGCAGCCGAACGCCTGGCCGCAGGCCGTGGAGCCGCTGTCGAAAACGATCAGGTTGCTCACGCGGTTGCGGTAGGCCACCACGCTGGCGCTGGTGGCGCCGCTGGCGTAGCGCAGGCCCACTTCGGCGTTACGGCCGGTTTCGGGCTTCAGGCTCGCATCGCCATAGGCGCTGAAGCGCTGGTACAGCGTGGGCGCGCGGAAGGCCGAGCCAACCGACGCGGTGGCGCGCAGCGCGGGCGTGATGGCGTAGCCGTAGGCCGCGCTGCCCGTGCTCTTGCCGCCGAACTCGCTGTCGTCGTCGTGGCGCACGTTGAGCTGCAGCGTGTGCGCGCCCGCATGGAAGCCGTAGCCCAGCGCCAGCGCGTCCTGCGAGCGGCTGCGGTCGATGGGGTCGTTGGCCAGCTGGTCCTCGCGGCGCTCCAGCGCGGCGGTGAACAGGTGCGCGCCCAGGCGGACTTCGTTCTGCCAGAGGTAGCCGCGCAGGTGCGTGCGCGTGAGATACGGGTCGGGCGAGGTTTCGTACCGGCTGACCGAATCGGTGACCGAAACGCGCGAGCTGTAGGCCGGCGTCCACTGGGCCGACCAGGTCAGGCCCGCCGTGTGCATGCGGTTGTCGTTCTGGTCGTTCTCAGGGTTGGCCGGGGTGTAGGTGAAGCCGTCGTAGCCCGACTTCATCTGGTTGGCCACCAGCGTGGCGTCGAGCCGGTGGGCGGCGTTGATCTTGAAACCCAGGCGCGCATGGCCCGCCGTGGAGCGGTAGCCGTCCTTGTCGGGGTTGTGGCCCGCGTTGCTCTTGATGTCGTAGCCGTCGCTCTGCTCGCGCGTGATACCCACGGCGTAGTCGAAGGCGCCGCCCTCGCCCGCCGCGCCGCTCACGCCCGCCTCGATCTTGCGCAGGTTGTGCGTGCCCAGGCCCACGCCGACGTAGGGGGCCGCCGAACCCTCGCCCTTCTTGGTGAAGAGCTGGATCACGCCGCCGATGGCGTCCGAGCCGTAGACGGCGGCAGCCGGGCCGCGCAGCACTTCGATACGGTCGATCTGCGACAGCGGGATCTGCTCCCACTGCGCGCCGCCGGTGGACTGCGAGTCCACGCGCACGCCGTCGATGTAGACGGCGGTGAAGCGCCCCTCGGCGCCGCGCAGGAACACGTTGGACGCATTGCCCACACCGCCGCTGCGCGAGATCTCGACGCCCGGCAGGCGCGCGAGCATATCCACGATGCCGGTGGCGCCGGCGGTTTCGATGGTCTCGCGATCCACGATGGACACGTCGGCCACGATGTCGGTCAGCGGCTGCGCAATGCGGGTGGCCGTGACCACGGTTTCCTGCAGCGCGGGCGTACGAGCACCTTGCGCGAGCAATTCCTGGGCATGGGCCGCAGGCAGGCAATAGAGGAAGGCAAGAGCGGCAAGCGCGGCAGGGCGCAGGCACGGCACGGCGCAGTGCGCGCGAAGGGTATGGTTTTGCATGGGGCACAAGATGAGCAACAGCCTGCACCGGCTTCCCCGCCGGCGTGGTAGGCGACACAGCCGCGTTCCAGGCAAGGAGCGCAGCCACCATGTTGGCCGGTATCCGGGCTGGCGGCGAACCCTCCATCGCCTTCCCACGCGCTTGTTCAAGGCGCGCAGTGGCATATGAGTGAAGGGGGAGCCGATGTACGGCTCAACCGCTGACCGTTGCGGGGGCAGCGCAGGCCCGGGGTGTGCTTCATGGCGAAGGCCCCTTCCTGCTTCCCGTTGAACTGCGGCGTGTGAACCACGCCGCGAGCACCAACGCCGCAATTCTATGCGGCTTTGCACCGCTCTCCCTACAATGCACGGCGTATGGCCTCTCCATCCACCACCGCGCAGGTCGCCGAACGCGTCGAACGACTACTGCTGCGCCACGCCGAGCTGCAACGCACCAATGCCTTGCTGGCGCGGCAGGTTGCGGCGCTCACGCAGGAGCGCGACTCGCTCAAATCCCGCCTGCAGGCGGCCCGCGCACGCATCGACGCGCTGCTCGACCGGCTTCCCGCCAATACGAAGGACACGCCATGAAGCAGATCGAGGTCCAGATCCTGCAGCAGAGCTACCTGCTGGCCTGCCCTGAAGGCCATGAGTCCCGCCTGCTGGAGGCCGTCGAGCGCGTCGACACCGCGATGACGCGCATCCGCGACGCAGGCAAGGTGCGCGCGCGCGAGCGCATCGCCGTGCTGGCCGCGCTGAACCTGGCTTTCGAGATCGCCGACCGCGAATCCGCCGAGCTGGCCGCCCGGCAGGCCCAGCCCGCGCCTGCCGCCGCCAACGACCCGGCGGGTGAAGACCCCCAGCTGCTGCAGTTGCTGGCGCGCCTGAACGAAACGCTGGGTGAAGACGGACGCCTTTTGTAAACCCTGGGTACCACCCTATGCACCCACCGGGCAAACCCTTAGAATGACTCTGTCTGCAAGCCCGTCGGGTTCTATATTGCCTTGAACCAATGCTCCATGAGCACGGACTAGGTACATCGCCCGGTGAGCGTGATCATCTCGCGTCAGATGAACCCAACGCCTGGCTGCCCTGGCCCACCTGAACCCCGGTTCAGGATGCGAACCCGATGGCCCTTGCAGACACCTCTGGCGTTCCCCGGCCATCCCTGATCAGCGCGCGGAACCGCTCCGCCGGCAACCCCGGCGCAAACAGAAAGCCCTGGTAGCGCTGGCATCCCAGTTCCTGCAGCACCTGGTGCTGCGCCTGCGTCTCCACCCCTTCAGCCACCACGTCGATGCGCAGCGCCTGTCCCATGCTGGTGATGGCCTGCACGATGGCGCGGTCGCCCTCGTCGTCCGGCAACCCCTGCACGAAGGATTTGTCGATCTTCAAGCGGTGGATTTTGAGTTTCTTCAGGTACGCCAGGCTGGAATAGCCGGTGCCGAAGTCGTCGATCGACAACCCCACGCCCAGGCGTGCCAGCGCGGCGACCAGCTGCTCCATGTCCTGCGCGTCCTGCAACAGAATGGTCTCGGTCAGCTCCAGTTCTAGCAGGTGCGCCGGCAAGCCGTACCGGGCGAGCAATTCGGTCACGCGCTCGATGAAACCCGCCTGGCGGAACTCCAGCGCCGATACGTTGACCGCCATCACCAGGGGCGTGCCGCCGCGCAGCCAGTACGCGGCTTCCTTGATCGCCTGCTCCATGACCCAGGCACCCAGGGTGATGATGTAGCCGGATTCTTCCGCCAGCGGCACGAATTTGCCCGGCGGAACCTCGCCCAATTCGGGGTCGCGCCAACGCACCAGCGCCTCGGCGCCAGCCAGCGCCCCCGTGGCAATGTCCACCTGCGGCTGGTAGTGCACGGCCATGTGCCCCTGCCCTATGGCCTGGCGCATCGCGTGCTCCATCTTCATGCGCGGCAGCAGGTCGGCGTTCATCTGCGGACGATAGAACCCATAGCTGCCGCGCCCGCGCTCCTTGACGCCGTACATGGCGGCGTCGGCCTGCTTGATCAGGTCGTCGAGCGCCGTCCCGTCCTGGGGGTAGAGCGAAATGCCGATGCTGGCCTGGATGGAAAAGTCCATCTCATCGAGCTCGAAGGGCCGGCGCATCTCGTCGAGCATGCGCCGCGCCACCGCCTCGGCCACGGCGGCGTCGGCCCCGTGCAGGTACACGACGAACTCATCGCCGCCCAGGCGGCACAGCATGTCGGCCTGGCGCAGGCAGCCCTGCACGCGCGCCGACACCAGCTGCAGCACACGGTCGCCGAACAGGTGGCCGAGCGAATCGTTGACGATCTTGAAGCGATCGAGATCCAGGAACAGGATGGCGAAGCTGGCCGCACGCCCCTGCAGCGACTCTATGGCCGACGCCACGGTACGGCCCAGGCGCAGCCGGTTGGGCAGGCCGGTCAGCGCATCGTGGTAGGCCAGCTCCTCGATGCGCCGCTGCGCCGCATGCTGGGCCGTCAGGTCGCGCATGAAACCTATGCTCTGCGACACCCGCCCCTGCTCGTCCTTCAGTGCCACCCACGACAGATGCACGGCGCAGATCCCGTCGTCTACGCACAGGTTCTTCTCGCCCTCCCAAAAGCCTTCGGCAACCCAGGCCTGCCCGACCTGCGCCATGAAATCGTCATCCTCGGGCTGGGTGTGCCAAAGCGCGCTGGCGAGCCGGCCGCACACGGCGACCTCGGATGCGCGAAGCATGCGCTCGCATCCAGGATTGATGCGCACGATGCGCAGTTGCGCGTCGGCGATGAAGATCGCGTCCAGGCTGGATTCGAACACCTCTGCCGCCAGACGCAGGCCCGCCTGCGCCTGCACCTGCGCGGTGATGTCGCGAAACGAATACACGCGCCCGGCCGGGCGCCCCTGCAGCAACTGCGCAACGGATCGCTGCTCGACGACAGTGCCGTTGCGCAGGTGCACGACGTCGGTCGTCTCCAGCAGCGGTGCGTGCGCGATCTCTTCCATGCGAGTGCGGTAGCTGGCGCCGTCCTGCACCTGCGACTGCATGTGCGCCCAGACGGCGGCGTCATCGCGCTGCACCAGCAAATCCTGCGGCAGCTGCCAAATCTGCGCCAGGCGCTGGTTGAAGGCGTGGATCTCGCCGTGCAGGTCGCAGGTCAGCACGCCGTCGGCCGCCGAATCCAGCGTGGCGCGCAACTGCGACAGCAGCGATTCCAGCTCCTGCTGCGTGGCCTCCTGCTCGGAGCGGTCGAGCATGGACAGCAGCAGCAGGCCCGGAGCATCCGGCTGCGGCGCCGTGCCTGCCACGGCCTGCACCGTTCGGTACACCGGCACCAGGGCAGTGCTTTGCGCGTTGCGCACCATGGTGTTGGAGCTGATGCCGGCCGCGATATCGGCAACCGGCTGGCTCCAGAAGATCACGTCCTCGGGCGTGACCGCCAGCTCCTGGACGGCCATGGCGCGCATGGCGCCCTGCGGGCGCCCCACGAGCCGCGCCGCCGCCGCGTTGGCGTGGACGACGCGCAGCGTCCTGTCGTCCACCAGCCAGACGGCCTGGTCCAGGCCGTCGCACACCGCCTGCCAGGCGCCGGCCGATGACAGCCTGTCGCTCACGGCCGGGCCTCCACGTCCGCCACCTGGGCCGCACGCTCGAAAAAGTAGCATGCGCGCTGCTGCGGCAGCAGGTAGTCGAGCGCCCCGCGCGGCAGCTGCCCGGGCTTGAGGCTGCGGCGGATGCCAAGACCCGGTTGACTCGCCAGATCCAGGTCGGGCGCCTGCACGCGGCGCACGCCAGGGTCGTACAGCACCACGCAGGGATTGAGTGGCTGCGCCGGATCGACCTTGACGACGAGCGCGTAGCGGCCGTCGGTCAGCTGCACCAGCGAACCTGGCGGATACACCCCCATCATGCGTACGAAGGTGCCCAGCACGGCCGCATCGAAGCAATTCTTGTGCGCAGCGAAAAGCTGCGAAACCGCCTCGTGCGGGGTCAGCGCCAGAACGCCATGCAGCGGGTTGGACAGGCGGTCGAAACAGTTGACCAGGGCCAGTATCTGGCCGTAGCGGCCCAGATCCTCGGCCAGCAGGCGCAGCGGGAAACCGCTGCCGTCGGCCATTTCGTGGTGCTGGGCCATGGCGATCAGGATGTCGCTGTGCAGCCCCATGCGCTGGCCATGCTCGACCGACAAGCCCACGTGGCTGCGGTAGCTCTCCCAGTCAGCAGGCGCCAGCCTGGCCCCCGGCTCGGCAATATGCAGGGGAAGGTCGGCCTTACCCATGTCATGCAGCAGCGCCGCCATGCCCAGGCTCAGCAAGGGCTCGGCCTCCATGCCCAGGGCCTTGCCCAGCAGCAGCGCCAGCACCATGACGTTGACCGCATGCGCCGCCATGCCCTGCCCCATGCCTTCCGCCAGCAGCCGCACGGCGGATGCCGGCTGGGCCAGCAGCTGCGCCACGTTGGACTCGACCAGCGCCTGCGCCTGCTCGCGCGCGGGCAGCGGTGCCGTGCCCAACTGGCGGATGACGTCCTCGTACACCATGGCGGCGTGGCGAAAATTCTCCTCGCCCGGCTGCTCCGGCGGCTCGGGCAGCACGTCCTGCGCCGATGCGTCCGCGTCAGATGGCTCCGATACGGGAGCTGCAGCCGACTGCACCATGCTCTTGGCCGGCAGATAGCGGATGCTCGTGAGCCCCAATCCGCGCAGGGTCTGAATCTGCTCCTCGGACGAGATGCGAAAACGGCTCATGGGAAAGGGATGCGCCAGCCAGCCCATGTCCAGCTGGACGAACATGCCCACCTGCAGCTCGTCGATATTGATTAATACGGTTTGATTCACGTCGGTTGACACAGGGGCTCCGGTCGTGGAGAGCAAAAACCTGCTGTGCAGTATTATCCTTCGCGAAATAGTAAGCAAATGCCAACTGCTCTTGTTGGCACTTAACCAACATCAAGGTTGGCACCAGGGTGCAGGCAGGCCGTGCACTGCTTCCATCCATAGCGCCCAGCCTCCCAGGATGCAGAGCACCAGGCCGGCGCCACGTGTACCCCAGGCGGCACGGCGCGCGTCCAGCCGCGCGCGCAGCCGGCCCAGCAGCCATGGCCCCAACAGCAGCCATGCGCCGCTGCCCAGCCCGAACAGCACCATGCACGCCACGCCTCTCGGCACGCTCCCGCTCAGCGCGGCCGTCAGCAAGGCGGTGTAGAGCAGGCCGCAGGGCAACAGCGCCCAGGCCGCGCCCGTGGCGAACACCCCGCCCGGCCTGGCGACCAAGGGCCGCACCCTGGCCCATACGGCGCGCCCGGCGCTTTCCACCCAGGCCGGCTGCCTGGCCTGCAGCAGCATGAGCAGCCCCCAGGCCAGCACCAGCACGTGCAGCAGCGTCCAGGCCGGGCGCAGCGCGGCGCTGCTGCGCCCAAGCCAGGCGAACTGCTCCATGGCAAACGCCGCCAGGCCGCCGGCGGCGCCATAGCCCAGCAGCCTGCCCGCGTGAAACGCCAGTACGCGCCAGCGCACGCCGCCCTCCCCGCGGTCCGAACCCAGCCCTGTGACCGCGCCGCACGGCGCGGCGCACATGACGAGGCAGTGCGTGCCCCCCATCAGCCCCATGAAAAAGGCCGTGGACGCCAGGGCCAGCCACATCAGATGATGCGCGAGAACTTGGCCCGGTTCATGCCCGCCTGCAGGTATTTGTCGAACACCATGGCGACCCCGCGCACGAAGAACCAGCCCATCTCGGTCACTTCCACGCCGTCGGGCGTGAGACGCACCAGCCCCTGTTCCTGCATCGGGGCGAGTTGTTGCAGCTCGGCGTCGAAATAGCGGTGAAAGTCGATGAGCCAGGCCGCCTCCATGGGTTCGAACAGCACCTCGCCCTGGCACATCAGCGCCATGATGACCGAGCGGCGCACCAGATCGTCCTTGGTCAGGGCCAGGCCGCGCACCACGGGCAGGTGGCCGTGGGCGATGGCGTCGTAGTACTCCTCTATGGTCTTGACGTTCTGGCTGTACGTGGCACCCACGCGGCCGATGGCCGACACGCCCAGGCCGATCAGGTCGCAATCGGGCTGGGTGCTGTAGCCCTGGAAGTTGCGGTGCAGCCGCCCCTGGCGCTTGGCAACGGCCAGCGCGTCCTCGGGCAGGGCGAAGTGGTCCATGCCCACGTAGACGTAGCCCGCCTGCATGAAGGCCTCGATGGACTGCGCCAGCATGGCCACCTTGGCCGACGCCATGGGCAGCTCGGTGGTGATGATGCGCCGCTGCGACTTGAAGCGCTCGGGCAGATGGGCGTAGGCGTACAGCGCAATGCGGTCCGGGCGCAGCTGCGATACCTGCTCCAGCGTACGGCCGAAGGACTCGGGCGTCTGGCGCGGCAGGCCGTAGATCAAATCCACGTTGACCGAGGCAAAGCCCAGCTTGCGCGCGCTCTCCACCAGCGCGAATACCTTCTCGGCCGGCTGTACGCGGTGCACCGCCTTTTGCACCTGCGGGTCGAAGTCCTGCACGCCAAAGCTCAGGCGGTTGAAGCCCAGCTCGGCCAGCACGGCCAGGCGCTGCTCATCAACGGTGCGCGGATCGACCTCGATGGAATATTCGCCCCCCGCCACCAGCGAGAAGCTGCGCCGGATCATGCCCATCAGCTCGCGCAGCCCATCGTCGGTCAGGAAGGTGGGCGTACCGCCGCCAAAATGCAGCTGGCTGACCGGCTGCCCCACGCCGCAATGCGCGGTGTGCAAGTCGATCTCGCGGCTCAGGTAACGCAGGTACTCGACGGCGCGCTCGGGGTGGCGCGTGATGATCTTGTTGCAGGCGCAGTAGTAGCACAGCGACTCGCAGAAAGGAATGTGCACGTAGAGCGACAGCGGCAGCGCCTTGCCCACCGACCCCACGCGGCGCTGCTGCAAGGCAAGAACGTATTCGTTTTCCCCGAAGGCTTCGACAAAACGATCTGCGGTGGGGTAGGAGGTGTAACGCGGCCCGGGGACGTCAAAGCGCCGCAGCAGCTCGGTTGTAATGGCTGTCATTGGGGAAATCCTTGCATACCCGGTGGACTGTGCCGCAAAGCCTCTTGGTTTGTCTTGATCTCGATCAAGCAATCCAGAGGATAAAGCAGCGACAATTTGACCTCGGATCAATAGGCTCCAGTACTACTTGGCGGCGCACTCGGATTGAGCTCATCACATGAACAGGGTTCCCTCGCACATCTCCCAGCAGACCATCAAGGTGGCCTGCTCCAACTGCAATCTGCGCGAGCTGTGCATGCCCATGGACGTGGACGACCAGGAAATGCAGCGCCTGGATGACATCGTCGCGGTGCGCCGCAAGGTCAAGCGCGGCGGCACGCTGTTTCGCAACGGCGAAGCCTTCACCTCGCTGTTCGCCATCCGCACCGGTTTTTTCAAGACCTGCGTGGTCACCGAGGACGGGCGCGACCAGGTCACCGGCTTTCAGATGGCCGGCGAGATCATCGGCCTGGACGGCATCGTGAGCACGCGCCATACCTGCGACGCCGTGGCGCTGGAAGACGCCGAGGTCTGCGTCATGCCGTTCGACCGCATCGAGGAGCTTTCGCGCGAGGTCACCGCGCTGCAGCGCCACGTGCACAAGATCATGAGCCGCGAGATCGTGCGCGAACACGGCGTGATGCTGCTGCTTGGCAGCATGCGCGCCGAGGAGCGCCTGGCCGCCTTCCTGCTCAACCTGGTGCAGCGCCTGCACGCACGCGGTTTCTCCCAGTCAGAGCTGGTGCTGCGCATGACACGCGAGGAAATCGGCAGCTACCTGGGCCTGAAGCTGGAGACCGTGAGCCGGACCTTCTCCAAATTTGTCGACGACGGCATCGTCGAAGTCAAGCAGCGCCACGTGCGCATCCTCGACACCGACGCCTTGAAGCGCATCGTCAACAGCCAGCAGGCCGGGCACTGAGCCGCTACCCAACCCAAAAGCAATCGCCCGCTTGCAGCGGGCGATTGCTTTTATGGGGAAAGAATCAATTGTTCTGCGCCAACTGATCCAGAATCGCGGGGTTCTGGTGAGCACGTCACGTCGCTGCGCGACATGAGTGCTCCCCGAACTCCGCGAGTGCTGCGCACCGGCCGCTTGCGCGGCCTGCTGGATCAGTTGTTCTGCGCCAACTGATCCAGAATCGCGGGGTTCTCCAGCGTGCTGGTGTCCTGGGTGATGGACTCGCCCTTGGCCAGCGAGCGCAGCAGGCGGCGCATGATCTTGCCGCTGCGGGTCTTGGGCAGGTTCTCGCCGAAGCGGATGTCCTTGGGCTTGGCGATCGGGCCGATCTCCTTGGCCACCCAGTCACGCAGCTCCTTGGCAATGGCCTTGGCCTCGTCGCCGGTGGGCACGGAGCGCTTCAAGACCACGAACGCGCAGATGGCCTCGCCCGTCAGGTCGTCGGGGCGGCCCACCACGGCGGCCTCGGCCACCCGGTCGGTCTTGGCGACCAGGGCGGACTCTACCTCCATCGTGCCCAGGCGGTGGCCCGAGACGTTGAGCACGTCGTCGATGCGGCCCGTGACGCGGAAGTACCCCCGGTCGGCCGAACACACCGCGCCGTCGCCAGCCAGGTAATAGCCCTTCATCTCCGGCGGGAAGTAGGTCTTGGCAAAGCGCTCGGGGTCGCCCCAGATGGTACGCACCATGCTGGGCCAGGGCTGCTTGTAGACCAGCATGCCACCGGTGCCGTTGGGCATTTCCTGGCCAGTCTCATCCACGATGGCAGGGTAGATGCCCGGCAGCGGCAGCGTGCACGAACCAGGCACCAGCGGCGTGGCGCCAGGCAGCGGGTTGATCATGTGCGCGCCGGTCTCGGTCTGCCAGTAGGTATCGACGATGGGGCAGCGGCCGCCGCCCACGTTGTTGTGGTACCAGACCCATGCCTCGGGATTGATCGGCTCGCCCACGCTGCCGATCACGCGCAGGCTCGACAGGTCGGACTTCTTGGGGTGCACCGCCTCGTTCGTCTCGGCCGCCTTGATGAGCGAGCGGATCGCCGTGGGCGCGGTGTAGAAGATGGAGCACTTGTGGCGCTCGATCATCTGCCAGAAGCGCCCGGCGTCGGGATAGGTGGGAATGCCCTCGAAGACGATCTCGGTCGCGCCGGCGGCCAGCGGGCCGTAGGCCACGTAGCTGTGGCCGGTGACCCAGCCGATGTCGGCGGTGCACCAGAACACGTCCTCGGGCTTGAGGTCGAAGCTCCAGTCCATCGTCAGCTTGGCCTGCAGCAGGTAGCCGCCGCTGGAATGCTGCACGCCCTTGGGCTTGCCAGTGGAGCCGGACGTGTACAGCACGTACAGCGGGTGCTCGGCGCTGACCGGCACGGGCGGACAGTCGGTGCTCTGGCCCTGGAGGGCTGCGGCAAAGGTCGTGTCGCGCCCGGCGGTCATCGGGCAGGCGCTGGCGGTGCGCTCGTAGACGAAGACGTTCTTCACCGATTCGCAGCCACCCAGCGCCAGCGCGTCATCCACGATGGCCTTGAGCGGCATCTCCTTGCCGCCGCGCATCTGGTAGTTGGCGGTGATCACGGCCACGGCGCCCACGTCGACGATGCGCTCCTGCAGCGCCTTGGCCGAGAAGCCGCCGAACACCACGCTGTGGATCACGCCCAGGCGCGCGCAGGCCTGCATGGCCACCACGCCCTCGATGGTCATGGGCATGTAGATGATGACGCGGTCGCCCTTCTCGATGTCGCGCGCCTTGAGCGCGTTGGCGAACTGGCTCACGCGCGCCAGCAGTTCCTTGTAGGTGACCTTGGTGACGGCGCCGTCGTCGGCCTCGAAGATGATGGCCGTCTTGTTCTCGACCGGCGTGCCCATGTGGCGATCCAGGCAGTTGGCGCTGACGTTGAGCTCGCCATCGTCGAACCACTTGTAGAACGGCGCGTTGGAGCGGTCGAGCACCCGCGTGAACGGCCGCGTCCACTTCAGATTCTCGCGTGCCAGCCGGCCCCAGAAGCCTTCGAAGTCCTTGTCGGCCTCGGCGCACAGCGCCTTGTAGCCTTCCATGCCCGATATGCGGGCCGCCTTCACCAGGCTTTCTGCGGGGGGGAACACGCGGTTCTCCACCAGTACGGATTCGATCGCGGACGTGGATGCGCTCATGGTTTTGTCTCCTTAGGCTGAAAATTCTCGGCGTACTTTCCGCTTCGGTTCTTACAGGCCACTGACGGGGCACACGGACAGAACACCCAGCGGGAAACATACCTGCATACCACAGATGGAAAAACCCGTGTTTTGACCTAGCTGCTTTCAATAACTACACTTTTCACGTGTTTTACAACCTGCCACGCAGGTAATTCGCCCCATTCAACCCTGGCGGTTGTTTCATTGCCCGGGGCGGATCCCTAGTCGGAGTTGCGCTGCAGCATGTGCAGGCTTCCGGCACCAGGGCCGTGCTTGCGGCCCTGATGGCGCATGCGATGCACTGCCTTTGGCGGCACTTCGGCTCTTGCACCAGGCGTACGCCCCGATTGCGGGCCTGCGCCACGAAACCTTGGCTCTTGCGCACCACCCTCGGTGCCATTCGGGCCCATGCGGGCACTGGCGTGCCCATCTGAACCGGCTGCGGCTGGCACGCGCTGTTGCGCATGTGCCCGCCGCCGGCCGCCGCATCGGGGCCGCGCTTGCGCGTTGCCCCGATGCCCGCGCCCTGTCGCCGTATCCCACGGAGGCCGGATCCACCCCATCGCCACAACCGACGGAGAACCGACCACAATGGCTAAACAAATCACCATAGACCAGGTATTCAAGGTCTTCGGCGATACGCCCGAACAGGCCCTGGAACTCGTCCAGCAAGGGCTGAGCAAACAACAGATCCTGGAACGCACGGGCCAGTCGATCGGTGTGTTCGACGCCAGCTTCACCATAGAGCCGGGCGAGATCTTCGTCGTCATGGGCCTGTCGGGCTCGGGCAAGTCCACCCTGGTGCGCATGCTCAACCGCCTGATCGAGCCGACCAGCGGGCGCATCGAGATCGACGGACAGGACATCAACCGGCTGTCCGACAAGGCGCTGCGCGCGCTGCGCCGCAAGGACATCTCCATGGTGTTCCAGTCGTTCGCGCTGATGCCGCACATGACGGTGCTGCAGAACACCGCCTTTGGCCTGGAACTGGCCGGCGTGCCGCGCGCCGAGCGCGAGAAAGCCGCGCACGAGGCGCTGGAGCAGGTCGGCCTGGCCGGCTGGGGCGCCAGCTACCCCGACGAGCTTTCGGGCGGCATGCAGCAGCGCGTGGGCCTGGCGCGCGCGCTGGCGGCCGACCCGTCGATCCTGCTGATGGACGAGGCGTTCTCGGCGCTCGACCCCATCATCCGCACCGAGATGCAGTCCGAGCTGCTGCGCCTGCAGCAGATCAAGCGGC
>Ga0222429_100754_pt1 | contig 14419 bp, 10 predicted proteins | sample 1B50Ametagenome_FD_182475 | JGI IMG/M metagenome (GOLD analysis project Ga0222429, IMG submission 182475) | Enriched microbial communities from leaf-cutter ant dump, University of Wisconsin, Madison, United States - 1B50A (version 2) | ecosystem: Environmental > Terrestrial > Nest > Insects nest...
GACGACAACGCCATGGCCACCATCCTCCAATCCCTCCCCGTCGGCCAGAAGGTCGGCATCGCCTTCTCGGGCGGCCTCGACACCAGCGCCGCGCTGCGCTGGATGAAGAACAAGGGCGCGCTGCCCTACGCCTACACCGCCAACCTGGGCCAGCCCGACGAGGCCGACTACGACGCCATCCCGCGCAAGGCCATGGAGTACGGCGCCGAGAAAGCCCGCCTGGTGGACTGCCGCACGCAGTTGGCGCACGAGGGCATCGCCGCCATCCAGGCCGGGGCGTTCCACATCAGCACCGGCGGCATCACCTACTTCAACACCACGCCGCTGGGCCGCGCCGTGACCGGCACCATGCTGGTGGCGGCGATGAAGGAGGACGACGTGCACATCTGGGGCGACGGCTCGACCTTCAAGGGCAACGACATCGAGCGCTTCTACCGCTACGGCCTGCTGACCAACCCCAGCCTGCGCATCTACAAGCCCTGGCTGGACCAGCTGTTCATCGACGAGCTGGGCGGGCGCGCCGAGATGTCGGCCTTCATGACCAAGGAAGGCTTTGGCTACAAGATGAGCGCCGAGAAGGCCTACAGCACCGACAGCAACATGCTGGGCGCGACGCACGAAGCGAAAGACCTGGAGTTCCTGAACAGCGGCATCCGCATCGTCAACCCCATCATGGGCGTGGCATTCTGGAAGCCCGAGGTGGAAGTCAAGGCCGAGGAAGTCTCCGTCACCTTCGACGAAGGCCAGCCCGTGGCCATCAACGGCAAGGAAATCGCCGACCCGGTGGAGCTGTTCCTGGAAGCCAACCGCATCGGCGGGCGCCACGGCCTGGGCATGAGCGACCAGATCGAGAACCGCATCATCGAGGCCAAGAGCCGCGGCATCTACGAGGCCCCCGGCATGGCGCTGCTGCACATCGCCTACGAGCGCCTGGTGACCGGCATCCACAACGAGGACACGATCGAGCAGTACCGCATCAACGGCCTGCGCCTGGGCCGCCTGCTGTACCAGGGCCGCTGGTTCGACCCGCAGGCCATCATGCTGCGCGAAACCGCCCAGCGCTGGGTGGCCCGCGCCATCACCGGCACCGTGACGCTGGAGCTGCGCCGCGGCAACGACTATTCGCTGCTCAACACCGAAAGCCCCAACCTGACCTACGCGCCCGAGCGCCTGTCGATGGAAAAGGTGGAAGACGCACCGTTCAGCCCGCTCGACCGTATCGGCCAGCTGACCATGCGCAACCTCGACCTGTCGGACACGCGCGACAAGCTGGGCGTATACGCCCGCGCCGGCCTGCTGTCGCTGGGCGGCAATGCGGCGCTGGCGCAGTTGGAAGGCGAAGGCGGCAGAAAATGACAGCCAAATCGCTCTAAAACGCTTATACAACAAGCGTAATTAGCTATTAATAAAGAAGTACCAACCGCCCGGCCGCACCACCGGGCGGTTTTCTTTTTACGATCGGCGTCTTTACCTTTCAAGGAGCAGGCAATGGGTGAACAGCAACGCGTGGCCATCGTCGTCGCCGGGGGCAGCGGCATGGGGGCGGCATCGGCCCGGGCGCTGCACGCGGCAGGGTTTGCCATCGGCGTCCTGTCGTCGTCCGGCAAGGGCGAGGCGCTGGCCCATGAACTGGGCGGCGTGGGCATGACCGGCTCGAACCGGAACGTGGCCGACCTGCAGAAGCTGGTGGATGCGGCAATGCAGCGCTGGGGCCGCATCGACGTGCTGGTCAACGGCGCCGGCCACGGCCCCAAGGGCAAGCTGCTGGAGATCAGCGACGCGGACTGGGTCCAGGGGCTGGAGGTGTACTTTCTGAACGTGGTGCGCGCCACGCGGCTGGTGGCGCCGATCATGCAGCGCCAGGGCGGCGGCAGCATCGTCAACATCTCCAGCGCCTGGGCGTTCGAGCCGGCGGCGCTGTTCCCCACCTCGGCCATGGCGCGCTCGGGGCTGGCGGCGTTCACCAAGATCTTCTGCGACGAGTACGGCCAGCACAACATCCGCATGAACAACGTGCTGCCCGGCTGGATCGACAGCCTGCCGCAGACCGAGGAGCGCCGCCAGGCCGTGCCGCTGCAGCGCTACGGCACGGCCGGGGAGATCGGCGCAACGGTGGCCTTTCTCGCCAGCGCGGGCGCGGCCTACATCACGGGGCAGAACATCCGCGTGGATGGCGGCCTGATGCGCAGCGTGTAGCTTAGAACATCACCTGCAGCCCGACGCGCGCGCTGCGCCCGGGCAGCGGCGCCTTGGGGAAGGCCGTCTGCGTCAGGATCGAGGTGGCGCTGTAGGCCAGCCGGTTGGTCAGGTTGTCCACGCGGGCGTACCACAGGAGTTCGGCGCGGCCGGCCTGCTGGCGGTAGGTGAGCGCGGCGTTCCAGAGCGTGTAGGCGCCGGTCTCGCGGCTGCCTTCGGGCACGCGGCGCTGCGCCATCGAATGGTCGAAGCCGATGCGCGCGCCCCAGGCGCCCATGGCCCAGCGCAGCGTGGCGCCCAGCCGGGCCGGGGCGATGAGCGGCAGCGGCTCGCCGGTGCTGGCGTTGGTGGCGTGCACCAGGTCGGCGCGCAGGTCCAGGTCGAGCACCGAGGCGCCCGCGCGGCCCGCCAGGCCCTGCGCCCCGAGCAGGCGCGTGGTGCCGCTGGCCTCCAGCCCGGCAAAGCGCGCCTTCACGCCGGTGTAGGCGTACTCGGGCAGTTCCTCGCCGTCCTCGCCCTGCGTCGCCCCGGTCGGCATCAGGCCGATGTAGCTGGCGTAGCGGCTGGCGAACGCGGTGATGGCCAGGCGCCGGGGGCCATCCTGCCACTGCGCGCCCAGGTCGATGCTGGTGGATTTTTCCAGCCCCAGCGTGGAGTCGCCCGTCTCCCAGACGCCGGTGGCCACGTGCGGGCCGTTGGCGAACAGCTCGTAGTCCTTGGGCGCGCGCTGGGTGTAGCCGAGGTTGCCGGTGAGCTGCCAGCCGGGCGCCACATCGACCAGCGCCCCCACGGCTGCGCTGGCGGGCGTGAAGCGCCGCGCGCCGCTGGCGAAGCGCTCGTCATCCGCGTCGGCCAGCGAGCTCACGCGCACCCGTTCGGCACGCGCGCCGAAGGTGAGCTTGCCCCAGGACGTGCCCAGCTCCTCGTGCGCGAACAAGGCCAGCGCGTTGGTGCGGCTGGGCGGCACGAAGGCCTCCTCGCCCAGCGCGGAAAACGTGCCGTTCTCCGCCTGCAGGCCCCAGACGCCGCGCAGGCTGCCGAACGCCTGGTGGCGCGCCTGCAGCCGCAGGTCGCTGCCGCGGTGCTTGAAGACGGTGCCGGGCTCGTCGCCCTCGAACTCGGTGTGCTGGTAGTCGCCGTGGCTGAACTGGCCCTGCACGCTCTCGATCAGGCCGCCCGGATTGCGCCACAGTCCCTCCAGCGCATAGCGGTTGGAGCGCATGCCGATGGTGACGTCGTCCTCGGCCACGGTGCCGTAGTCGCTGTGGTAGCCGGCCACCGAGGCGCCCAGGTAGCCGCGGTCGAAGAAGGCCGTGCCGCCCACCGCGCCGCCGCTCACGCGATTGGCCGAGTTGCAGATGCGCCGCGCCTGCGCGGGCGAGCCGGGCCGCTCGCAATCGAGCATCGACGGCACGGCGGTGTCGCCCGCGCGGCGGCCGAACGCGTCCACGTGCAGCGCGTAGCGGTCGTTGCCGCCCTCCAGCAGCACGGCGGCGTTCTTCTCGTGCGCGCCGCTGGCGTACGACATATCGGCGCGGCCGGTCACGCCGCCCTCGGGGCCGGCTACCGGCTCGCGCGGAATGCGGTTGTCGATCACGTTGACCACCCCGCCCTGCGCGCTGCCGCCGTACAGCAGCGCGGCCGGGCCGCGCAGCACCTCGACGCGGTCGATGGCCAGCGGGTCGATCGGCGTGTTGTGGTCCTGGCTGAGCGAGGAGGCGTCGATGCTGGCGCCACCGTTGTTCAGGATGCGGATGCGGTCGCCGTCGAGCCCCCGGATCGACGGCCGCCCGACGTTGGGGCCGAAGTAGGAGCTGGCCACGCCCGGCTGCTCGGCCAGGGTCTCGCCCAGCGTGGCGCCGCGCTGCAGCAGCAGGTTTTCACCGGTGAGCACGCTGGCGGGCGCGATGGTGCGCGCCTCGCCCAGCGGGTTGCCGGTGACGGTGACCTCGGGCAAGGCCCCGTCGGCGCCGCCGTTCGATGCGGGCGCAACGCCGGCCTGCGGCACGGCCTGCTGGGCGCCAGCGCCCGCCGCGTATGCGGCGCCCAGCGCCAGAACCGCGCCTGCCACGGCATGGCGGCGCGAAAGAGAAAACAGAATGGACATGGAGATAAGGGAATACGGGTTGAACGGCGCCCCACGCCAACGGCCCGCCGCGCCCATGAACGGCGCGGCGCGCGGCCGCGATCAGGCCGATCGCGTGCGCGGGACGCAAGAAAAATGAGAGGGGTTCAACCCAGCGCGGGCGGCGCGCGCGCCTGGAACAGCGGCACCGGCACCGCCGCCCAGGTTCGCTGCACCCAGCGCGGCGGCAGCTGCGGCGCGCACGACGGCGGCAGGCTGGCCTGCGCCAGCGGCGGCGCGTGGCTGCCGCTGGACAACTGGTCGTACAGGCGGCAGTCACCAGCGTGATTGTGCGCACCGAACAGATCGCTCAGCCATGCGTGGTGCTGCGCCGCCGGCGCGGTGGAGAGCACCGCCTGCGCTGCCGGTGCGCCCGGCAGCTCGGCGCGCGCATGCAGCACGCCGTGCGCCAGCCCCAGCCACTGCGCCGCGACCATGGCGGCGAGCAGCAGCCAGGTCAGGCAGGACGAGCGATGGCGGGCGGCGCGCATGGCGTGAATCTACCAGAGTGGCTGGGCCGCCACGCCGTTTGCTGCAGCCATTGGCTCCAGCCCTGGGCGCGCTTGCCCAGGCAGCAGGTGTGCGATTCGCGGCGGATCAGCTCCACCAGCACCGGTAGTTTTCAGAGGAAAATTGGCATGCAGCGCTTTTGCAGTAAGCGCATGCAGCTATCAAAATAGCATCAATCGCTCTGTTGCAAAGTTTTTTCCAAGACTCACATGCGTGCTCTTGCCCGCCAAGGGCGGCTGGTCAACGTTCCAGCCGTCGCTGCTCCAGCGCGTACAGATCCTGCACCACGCCGGCCACCCTGTGCGTGTCCTCGCGGATGCGCTCCATGGCCTCGCGTGCCTGCCGCGAGAGCTGCGCCCCCTGCTCCACGGTCGCCACGCCGCCCCGGATGTGGGTAAGCACCGTGTCCATCTCCTCCTGCACGGCCTGGATGGTCTGGTGAATGTCGTTGGTCGCCGTGCGGCTGCTGCCGGCCAGCTTGCGTACCTCCTCGGCCACCACGGCAAAGCCGCGCCCGGCCTCGCCCGCGCGGGCGGCCTCCACTGCGGCGTTCAGCGCCAGCAGATTGGTCTGGTCGGCCACCCGGCGAATGCCCTGCACGCTGGCGGCAATGCTTTCGGTTTTATGCCCCAGCGCATTCATGCGATCCACCGTTTCCTCGAACAGTTTGGCGATCGACTGGATGCGCGCAGTGGCATCGACGATGGTTTTGGCTCCCTCGTCCGAAAGCCGCTGCGTCTCCTGCGCCGCCGCAAACGCGGTGTTCACGCCCTGCTCGTGCGCCTGCGCCTGCTGTACGCGCCCGGTGATGTCGGTCGCAAACTTGATCACCTGGCACACCGTGCCATCGGGGTCGAACACCGGGTTGTAGGCCGCCTCCAGCCACACAGTGGCCCCACGGGCATCGACGCGTTCGATCTGGCCCTTGGAGAACTGGCCTGCGCGCAAATCGTTCCAGAACGTCTGGTATGCGCTACTGGCAACGTACTGCGGCTTGCACAGAATGCGGTGATGCTGCCCCACCAAGGCCTGGCTGGTATAGCCCATGACACGTAGAAAGTTGTCATTCGCCCGCAGCACATGGCCCTGCAGGTCGAATTCGATCACGGCCATCGAACGCTCGATGGTGTCCAGGATGGCGCTGGCGCGCTGCGCGTGTTCAGAGGCCGCCGTCACGTCGTACACCAGCGCCACGATGCGCTCGACCTCGCCGCGCGCGTCCATGAGTGGATAGAACATGCCCTGCACCCACAGCACCTCGCCGCTCTTGCAGCGGCGTTGGGCCATGCCCTGCACGAAATCACCGGCGCGCAAACTCTGCCAGTTGGCCTGAAAAGGGGCGCTGGTCACATAGTCGGGCGGATACAGCATGACATGCGACTGCCCGATCAGCTCGGCGCGCTGGTAGCCCAGCAGGTCGCAAAACGAATCGTTGACGTCCAGGATCACGCCGTCGACTCCGACCTCGGCCACCGCAGTATGGCGGCGAATGGCTTTCAACAGAGTGTGCGCCGAAGAACCGCTTGCCTTGCTCCACCACATATCTGCTCCTTATGCGTGACCGGTTGGACAGTGTAAATCTGCCCAGCAGGACAAGGCCAGGAGCCGGCCGGATTGAGAGCGCCAGGACTCAAAGCACGTCAGCCGCGCTGCGCCGCCCACTGCGCCCAGCCCTGGGCGCGCAGCGCGCAGGCCGGGCAGCTGCCGCAGCCATGGCCCCAGGCGTGCAGCCGGCCGCGCTCGCCCAGGTAGCAGGTGTGCGATTCGCGGCGGATCAGCTCCACCAGCGCGTCGCCGCTCAGTTCCTGGGCCAGCGCCCAGGTCTGCGCCTTGTCGCGCCACATGAGCGGCGTCTCCAGCCGCAGGGGGCGGTCAATGCCCAGGCTCAGCGCCACCTGCAGGGCTTTCAGGGTGTTGTCGCGGCAGTCGGGGTAGCCAGAGTAGTCGGTCTCGGACATGCCCCCCACCAGCACCTGCAGCCCGCGCCGATAGGCCAGCGCCGCCGCCAGGGTGAAGAACAGCAGGTTGCGCCCCGGCACGAAGGTGTTGGGCAGGCCGTCCTGCTGCATGGCGATGGCCACGTCCTGCTGCATGGCGCTGCCGCCCAGCTGCCCCAGCACGTCCACGGTCAGCAGGTGATCCGGGCCCAGGCGCCCGGCCCAGGCCATGGCCTGCAGTCCGTCGCGCAGGCGCAGGCGGCAGTCCAGCTCCACGCGGTGGCGCTGGCCGTAGTCGAAGCCCAGGGTTTCCACATGCGCGAAATGCGCCAGCGCCCAGGCCACGCAGGTGGCGGAGTCCTGCCCGCCGGAGAACAGCACCAGCGCGCGCTGTGCCCGCGCGGTCACTGGTGCACCCTTCGGCCTGCGGCCTGTCCCGCCAAGCGGGAGCGAGCTTGGCTTGCGAGGCGGCCCGGCGCCGCGCTCATGGCGCGGCCATGGCCGGCGCGCTGGTGTTGCGCAGCGCGCGCACCAGCGCCGCCAGCGCCACGCCGTAGGCGGGCACGAACAGCAGCAGACTGACGGTGAGCTTGATGACGTAGTCCACCCAGGCGATCTCGACCCAGTGCGCGGCCATGAAGGCGTCCGGGCTGTGCCAGAAGGCGATGGAGAAGAACGCCGCCGTGTCCAGCGCCTGGCCGAAGACCGATGCCGCCGCCGGCGCCAGCCACCAGGCCTGGCTGCGCTGGCGGATGCGGTCGAACACCTGGATGTCGAGCAGCTGCCCCAGCACGTAGGCGGCAAAGCTGGCAAAGGCGATGCGGAACACGAAGGTGTTGAATTGCGCCAGCGCGGCAAAGCCCTTGAAGCCGCCTTCGTGGAACAGCACGCCGACGACGTAGGACACGGCCAGCGCCGGTACCATGGCGCGGGCAATGACGCGCCGTGCCTGGGACTTGCCGATGAGCCGCACGGTCAGGTCGGTGGCCAGGAAGATGAAGGGAAAGCTGAACGCCCCCCAGGTGCTGTGGAACCCGAACAGCGTGATCGGCAGCTGCACCAGGTAGTTGCTGGCGATGACGATGGCGACGTGGAACGCCACCAGGATGGAGAGGTAGAGCGGCACGCGCGCGGGCGGCGCCTGGATGGAAGGCATGCTTGTCCTTTTTGGTGAATGGGGGCGAGGGAACCCATGCTGGCGAGATTGCCGGGGCGCGATTATAGGCGCGCGCCCAAGTAGTTTTACTTCAGTTGCTCCACCGCGCTGCGCACGTCCCACGCCCCATGAAACCGGCGCGCCCCAGGCCAGGGCAGCCGCGCAAGGGCCGCCCCGCAGCGAGGGCTGCGTCCCCCTGCCCGCATTGCGCAGCAATGCGAGAGCGGGGGGAAGGCGCGCAGCGCCACAGGGGGGTGTCGTTTCACCTCAGACGTAGTCGCCCGCGTCGGGGCGCACCGTCCAGTCGATCGGATCCTGCTGCAGCACCATGTCGATGTCCAGCCCCAGGGCCACGCCCACCTCGCCGGGGAAGGACACTGCCAGCTCCTTCTCGCCCAGGCCCGCCTCGCGTGTGCGCGCGCGCCAGGCCGCCAGGTGCAGCACGGCGGCCAGCGGCTCGTATACGTTGTTGTCGAACGGCGCGTCGTGGTGCGCCAGCGCGTCCACCACCACCTGCGGCAACTGCCAGCTTTGCGCCAGCGCGGCGCTGGCCTGGGCGTAGCAAAAGCCCAGCAGGCGCTGCTCCAGCTTGGCGCGGCGCCGGTCGAGCGGCTCCACCAGGGAGTTGATGGACTGCATGCGCTGCGGGTCGGCCAGGTGCAGCGCCAGCTCGCCCACGCCGTGCAGCAGCCCTGCGGTGTAGGCGGCGATCTGGTTGTGGTGCACGAACCCGGCCAGCGACCGCGCCATCTTGGCCGTATACAGGCTGTAGCGCCAGAACAGCTGCAGGTTGACTCCCGGCACCGAGCGCGACGTTGTGCCCAACGGCGCCGAGGTGACCAGGGTGCGCAGCTGCGCCGTGCCCAGCAGGGCCAGCGCCTCGGGAATGCCGGAGATCTGCCGCTGCGCCGCATAGCTGGGCGAATTGGCCTCCTGCAACAGGCGCGCCGCCAGCGCCGGATCCTGGCCAAACAGCTGGTTGAGCCGCCGCAGGCTCGGCTCGGGCCGCGACAGCTCGGTCATCAACAGCGCCACGGCGCGCGGCAGGCTGGGCAGCACCGGTGGCTGTGCCAGCAAAGCATTCAAATCCATGGACGGCATCAGTCCTGAGTGGGGGGTCAGGACATTATCCACAGCAAGGGCATCAGCGTCGCCCCTGTTGCAGCTTGGCAAAAGCCGACGCCATGGCCGAGGGCTGCTGCACGTCGTTGCCCCGGCGCTGCGCCTGGCCGTGGCCACGCCCTGCGCCTTCGAAGCGGTTCTCGCGCGGGCCATCGCGGCGGGCGGGGGCGGCGTCGAGCTTCATCGTCAGGCTGATGCGCCCGCGCGCCACGTCCACCTCCAGCACCTTGACCTTGACGATCTGCCCGGTCTTGACCACCTCGCGCGCGTCGCTGACGAACTTGTTGGCCAACTGGCTGACGTGCACCAGCCCGTCCTGGTGCACGCCCAGATCGACGAAGGCGCCGAACTGCGCCACGTTGCTGACCGTGCCCTCCAGGATCATGCCTTCCTTCAGGTCGGCGATCTCCTCCACACCCTCGTTGAAGCGCGCCACCTTGAAGTCCGGGCGCGGGTCGCGGCCGGGTTTCTCCAGCTCGCCCAGGATGTCCTTGACGGTGATGGCGCCGAATGTCTCGTTGGCAAACAGCTCGGGCTTGAGGGTCTTGAGCATGTCGGCGCGGCCCATCAGGTCGGTTACGTTCTTACCGGTCTGCGCGATGATGTTTTCCACCACCGGGTAGGTCTCGGGGTGCACGCCCGTCATGTCCAGCGGGTTGTCGCCGCCGCGTATGCGCAGAAAGCCGGCCGCCTGCTCGAAGGTCTTGGGGCCCAGGCCCGTCACCTGCAGCAGTTGCTGGCGATTGGCAAACGCACCGTGCTGCTCGCGCCAGCGCACCACGGCCTTGGCCACGCTGCCCGACAGGCCCGAGACGCGGCTGAGCAGCGGCACGCTGGCGGTATTCAGATCCACGCCGACCGAGTTCACGCAATCCTCGACCACGGCGCCCAGCGTGCGCGCCAGCTCGCCCTGGTTCACGTCGTGCTGGTACTGGCCCACGCCGATGCTCTTGGGCTCGATCTTCACCAGCTCTGCCAGCGGGTCCTGCAGGCGCCGGGCAATGCTGGCCGCGCCGCGCAGGCTTACGTCCACGTCGGGCATTTCCTGGCTGGCGTATTCGCTGGCCGAGTACACCGAGGCGCCGGCCTCGCTGACGACTACCTTTTCAATAGCTGCTTGCGCTTGCCCATCCTGCGTTTGAGCCTGTTTTTGTATTAATTTTATGAGCTCGGCAGCCAGCTTGTCGGTCTCGCGGCTGGCCGTGCCGTTGCCAATCGCGATGAGCTGCACGCCGTGCTTGAGGCACAGGCGGCCCAGCGTGGCCAGGCTGCCGTCCCAGTCGCGGCGCGGCTCGTGCGGGTAGACGGTGGCGGTTTCCACCAGCTTGCCGGTGCGATCCACCACGGCCACCTTCACGCCGGTGCGAATACCCGGGTCCAGCCCCATCACGGCCTTGGGGCCGGCGGGCGCGGCCAGCAGCAGGTCGCGCAGGTTGTCGGCAAATACCTTGATCGCCACTTTCTCGGCCTCTTCACGCAGGCGGGTGAACAGGTCGCGTTCGGTGGACAAAGCCAGCTTGACGCGCCAGGCCCAGGCCACGCATTTGCGGATCAGGTCGTCGCTCTTGCGGCCCGCGTGGCTCCAGCCCAGGTGCAGGGTGATGCGGCCTTCGGCCAGGCTGGGTTGGCGCGGGTCGGGCTCGGATGCGGCGTTCGCCCCCGGCTCGGGCTGCACCAGCTTGGCTTCCAGAATTTCCAGCGCCCGGCCGCGAAATACCGCCAGCGCCCGGTGCGAGGGCACGCGGCCAATCGGCTCGTCGTAGTCGAAGTAGTCGCGGAACTTGGCGACCTCGGGGTCGTTCTCGTTCTTGCCGTCCACTTTTTTGCTGCGCAGCAGGCCCTCGTCCCACAGCCATTCGCGCAATTGCTGAACCAGCACCGGGTCTTCGGCCCAGCGCTCCGAAAGAATGTCGCGCACGCCGTCGAGCACCGCCAAGGTGGTGGAGAAGTCCGGCCCGGGCTTGCCGTCGTCCAGCGTGGTGGCCGGCTGGCAGAACGCCTGCGCCTCGGCGTGGGGGTCGAGCGTGGGGGCGGCCAGCAACTTGTCGGCCAGCGGTTCGATGCCGAATTCGCGCGCAATCTGGCCCTTGGTGCGGCGCTTTTGCTTGAACGGCAGGTAGATGTCTTCCAGTTCCTGCTTGGTCGGTGCGGCGGCGATGGCGGCGCGCAGCTGCTCGGTCAGCTTGCCCTGCTCGTCGATGGCCTTGAGCACGGCGGCGCGCCGGTCGTCGAGCTCGCGCAGATAGGACAGGCGCGCCTCCAGCTCGCGCAGCTGCACGTCGTCCAGGCCGCCCGTGGCTTCCTTGCGGTAGCGGGCGATGAAGGGCACGGTGGCGCCGCCGTCGAGCAATTCGACGGCCGCACGCACCTGGGTTTCGGTAATCTTGATTTCTGCGGCCAACTGCCGAACGATGTGCTGCATGGAGAACTGTCACGAGACGCGAAAACGAAGCGCGAAAGTGTGCCACAGCACCACGCAGGCATCCGGTATCGGAAGGTATCCGCGGCTTCAGGTGCGCACGCGCAGCGAGCTGGTGCAGCCCGCCAATAGCGCGCACCCCGCGGCCACCATCAGCGCCAGCGACTCGGCCGCGCCGTCGCTGCCCGGGCGCAGCACGAAGATCGCCGACAGGATGACGGCACCCAGCGTCTGCCCGGTCAGGCGCGCCGTGCCCAGCATGCCGCTGGCCGCCCCGCTGCGCTCCAGCGGCGCCGACGTGACGATGGTGTGGTTGTTGGGCGACTGGAACAGCGCAAAGCCGGCGCCGCACAGCGCCAGGCGCCAGGCCACGTCCCAGCCGCCGGGGTGGGCGCCCAGCAGGCTTGTGGCCAGCAGGCCCGCCGCGAACACCACCATACCCACGCCGCCAAGCGCCCCGTCCGCGTAGCGCCCGATCAAACGGCCAGCCAGCGGCGCCACCAGCACCGTGGCCATGGGCCAGGCGGTAATCAGCAGGCCGGCCTCGATATGGCTGCGCCCCTGCGCTTCGAGCAGCAAGAAGGGCAGGCACAAGAAACCGAGCATCTGCGCGCAGAACGCCCCTACCGACGATGCCATGGACAGCGCAAACACCGGAATGCGCAGCAAATCCACGGGGAACAAGGGCACGGGGCGGCGCCACTGGCGCCAAAGATGGACGGCCCCGACCGCCAGCCCCGCCAGCAGCAGCAACCATCCGGCCCCGGCGTCGCCCGCGCCGGCCTGGCGCGCGCCGAGCCGAGCGCCACCCAGGAACAGCAGCCCGAACATGGCGCCGTTGAGCAGCACGTCCAGCACCGAGAACCGTGGCGCGGCAGCGGTTGAGGGCGGGTTGAACGGCAGCGCCCGCCGCCCCTGCCACCAGATCCACGTGCCCAGCGGCAGGTTGATGGCAAACAGCCAATGCCATGAGGCGACCGACAGCACCCCTGCAGCCACCGTCGGCCCGGCCATCGAGGCGGCAGCCACCACCAGCGAATTGATCGCCATGCCCCGTCCGAGCAGGGCGCGGGGATAAATCAGCCGCACCAGCGCCGCATTCACGGCCATCACGCCCGATGCGCCCAGCCCTTGCAGCGCCCGCGCCGCGATCAGGCTGGGCATGCTGGAAGCCAGCATGGCGCCCACCGAGGCCAATGCGAACAAGGCCATGCCCGCCAGGTACACCCGACGGTAGCCCAGCCGCTCGCCCAGCGCCGCCAACGGCAGCAGCGTGAGCAGCGTGGTGAGCTGATAGGCGTTGACTACCCAGACGCTTTGCGCCGCCCCGGCATGCAGTTGGCGCGCGATATCCGGCAGCGCCAGGTTCAGGATGCTGCTGTCGAGCACCGCCACCGTCAGGCCCAGGATGATGATCCACATGGCGCGCGCCCGCTCGGGCGGCTGCAGGCCGTCGGGCTTGCCCGCTGCCGAGGCCATCATCGCGCCCAGCCCGCAGCCGCGCCGCACCGGCGCATACGCAACAATGAATCGAAAGGCATGGCCCGATTGTCGCCAGACTCGAACAACCTTGCGCACTGCCCTGCCTCGATCGTGCGCCAGGCGTCACAATCGGCGTACGCCATCGCACCATCGACCCATGACAACGCCCGCCTTGCTGCATCGCTCAATCATGACCGCCGCTCTGCTGATCCTGGCCCCCATGCCGTCATCAGCCCAAGCCGATGAGGCAACAGAAAGCGCCACTGCCGCCCCGGCGGCGGCCAGGATGGCTCCGTCCGGCGACGGCACCCTGGTGATCGACCCGCGCGCACGCCTTGCCTGGGCACGTTGCGTCGAAGGCATGCACTGGAATGGAAAAACCTGCGCCGGCCGTCCGCAGCTGCTGACCTACAAGCAGGCACAGGCGCTGGTCAAGGAGCGCAACCAAGCCGAGGGCGCGCACTGGCGCCTGCCCCGCGTCAACGAGCTGCGGCGGCTGGTCAACCGCAGCGCCAACCCGCCATCGGTCGATCAAGCCCTGTTTCCTGCCGCCCCGACGGACTGGCATTGGACCGGCACCTCCAGTGTGAACGCGGGCGCCGTCAACCCGTACGCCTATGGCAACGTGATGCGCGGCGGCGCCGGCGGCAGCACCCTGGCCATGCAGCAAGGCTGGGCCGTCGACATGACGACTGGCAACGCCAGCGGCGAAGCCAGCCGCACCGAACGGCTGGTCGTGCGCCTGGTGCGCCCGGCTCCCTGAAGCATCCATCCGCTGCTCGACAACGAAAAAAGCGCCCGAAGGCGCTTTTTTTGCTGGCGGAAACGGAGGGATTCGAACCCTCGATGAGGCTCTACACCCCATACTCCCTTAGCAGGGGAGCACCTTCGGCCACTCGGTCACGTTTCCAATCCCACGATTATGCCTTATTTTGAGGCCACTTTCGGCAAATCAGGCGGCTTCTTGATCGAGTTCGAACGCCTTGTGCAGCGTACGCACGGCCAGTTCGACGTATTTCTCGTCGATTACGACCGAGGTCTTGATTTCGGATGTGGAGATCATCTTGATGTTGATGCCCTCCTCGCTCAGCGCGCGGAACATCTTGCTGGCCACGCCCACGTGGCTGCGCATGCCGATGCCAACGATGCTGACCTTGGCGATCTTGGCATCGCCCACGACTTCCTGAGCGCCCAGCTGGGGCAACACTTTGTCCCTGAGCAGGTCGGCGGTGCGCTGGAAGTCGTTGCGGTTGACCGTGAAGCTGAAGTCGGTCTTGCCGTCCTTGCTCATGTTCTGGATGATCACGTCCACATCGATGTTGGCCTCGGCCACGGCGCCCAGGATCTGGTAGGCAATGCCGGGGGTGTCGGGCACGCCGAGCACGGAAATCTTGGCTTCGTCGCGCGTGAACGCGATGCCGGATACGACGGCTTTTTCCATTTGTTCGTCTTCCTCAAAGGTGATCAGGGTG
>Ga0222429_100758_pt1 | contig 14288 bp, 8 predicted proteins | sample 1B50Ametagenome_FD_182475 | JGI IMG/M metagenome (GOLD analysis project Ga0222429, IMG submission 182475) | Enriched microbial communities from leaf-cutter ant dump, University of Wisconsin, Madison, United States - 1B50A (version 2) | ecosystem: Environmental > Terrestrial > Nest > Insects nest >...
GACGCGGTACTGACAGGTAGTCCCCCTGTACTCAAAGGTTATTCTTTTTTTACCGACGCTATGCAACAGATGGTGCGGCAACGTACTGCACTTATAAAAGACAATTGGACGAGTCTGGAGAAACTTGCCAATGCGGGACTGGGACAGGCTTATGCTGCCTACAGCGAGATATCCAGAAGCATCGGCATCCTGCCTTCGCAGGCGGAAGAAGCCAACCAGGCATTTCTTGCATTTTTAAAGTTTCATGCCTCGAAAAAAGAAACCCGGCTGGAGTTTTTTATGGGAATGAAGCAGGAGTTGATGAAGAAAAACCCGGGTATCAGTGACAGCTGGTTAAAAGCTCTTGACGCTCTTTCAGAAGGTAAGGTGACTAACAATGTTATACTTGATGAATTGAGGAAAGCTGTGACTGTGGAACCGGATATGGTCAATTCCGCCATAGAAGCAACAGTAGCGCAGGCGTTGCGCAGTTTGATAGCGCTTACGCATGCGGGGTTCAATACACATTACAAAGCCGTGGCAAAATATCCCTTTGCAGCGCATGAAGGGATGCTCATCCCCGTGTTTAAAGCAGCGATAGATGAACAGGAAGCTGCATTCGAAAAGGCGATCAAAAACCTTCATATGGCTGTTGCGCATGGAGAGGATGCTGTTCCGGCGAGCTGTGAAGTTATCATGCGGCTTGCAGAGCAAAATATGCCTATGTTCGGAAGACTGCAGGCAACGTTGCGGCGGTACTTGGATACGCTTAAAAACACAGGACCCGGTAAATATGCAGAGGATGCCGGAAAGTTGACCGCGAAAGCCGGAGATATTACGCGGCTGGCTTTTGCCGCCTATGCATCTGCTTATTATCTTTCATTGCAAAGCAGGAATGATGTGCAGGAAGACAGGATAAAAGAAGTATTGAAGAAACAGAAATACAGTGCTGCATTCCCCGAAGGGAAATACTACAAAATAGCCAAAATAACTGCTGCTAAAAAAGGAGATGATGTACAGACGGGAGGATTTGTTGAAACAATCAATACGCGGCGGGAAGGCAGCAGCGACAAGCTTATTTCAAAAGTAACATTATCCGATCCGGGAGGCAACGCAAAGGTAGATGCCACCGGCATTTTCGTACATTTCAGGCATGTGGGCTTACAGGAGGGCGCTTATTGTATACTGAATGGCAGTTGGCAACCGGCATCTGCGCTAAATAATAACCAGCCGGCAATTGAAATTGATAAATTGTCCATCAATGTATTGGCGAAAGGAAGCTGGAAGCTGGCTTTCCTGGATCTCTCGGATAAATTTTTTGACCGTTGGCCGGGAGGGCTGAATGTTTCTTATGGCCTTTCCCCGCATATTTCCAGGTTTAAAGCCGGGAATGAATCAAAAATACTCGGGGCAGGAGAGCTGATTTTTAAACCATTTATTCGTTAACCAAAAAATATACAATTATGGCACACGATCCAGGGCCATGCGGTCCGCAATTTGAAGATTGGGAAGATGCTTATGATGACTGGCAGGATGCTGATGCGGCTGCCGATAAAGCCATAAAAAACGTTGGTGTCAGTACAGGTATAGCGGTTGCCGGCTGTATATTGTTGCCCCTGGTCGGCTGCATTTTAGGGGGTGCCAACGCTTTAAACAATGATTACGATTCCATTCAGGCTTCTTTGGCACGGAACGAAGCTTATGCAGATCTGCAAAAAGCGAAAAAGGATTACAAAGATTGCGTTAACAACCACAAGGAGTATTATGGACCGCAGTAAAGAAAACAGTCACCTGCTGATGTTATTGTGTCATTACGACTGCTACAGGTAACAATGATCGTTTATGATAATTCCACGAAGATCGGTCCATCGTTTTGTTTTTGTGAGTAACATAAAAGACCCCCTGGCGGGACAAATTAATCCGCACCCGGGATTGATGGAAGCATTTCTGCTATCGGAAACTTACTCCACGCCGTCCACACTGTTGCTGGCAAAAAACGCGAAAGCAAACGGAAGTTTAATGATAAGCGATAACGGTAACTTTTCCAGGATGAAGTCCATGGCTGCAAAGTTCCAGGCGGAGGGAAACAAGCTGCTTGCAGTGGCGCTGAAAGAAACCCGTCAGAAAGGGGCGCCTGGTCGTAATACCCTGCACCAACGTAACAGGCTTTTCCGGGAGATAACCGTACATGTACAAAAGAACCAGGGTATCCTGGATATAACGAGACTGATAGGAAGACAATTGCAATGCAACCCTGATTACCTGATCGGACTGGAAGATTTTGTGATACCTGTATTACACCTGTGTAATGTTTTGCATCCTGTGTATAACGCGGCTCCTTCTGAAATAAGAATATTTCAAAAAAATACACAAAAGATGTATGCCCGGCAATTGAAGGGGGACTACGGCTACAAAAAAGAATTGGAAGACAAGGCAGTTTTTTTGGTATATCATGCGTGCAATTATGCAACCGCAAAACAGGCGGCAGCTTTAAACAGAAAGACAGCGGCAGACGGAATTGCTATTAGCTTTGGTGCAACACTGGCGAGCCGGAGCTTTGTTGATTTTATTAAAATAGACCGGAAGACATACCGCTTTGACGAATCCCTGCCGGAATCCTATCTTCTTTCTGTAGCCCTTGTGCTCGGTGCCCATAAAGGAGATACCCGGAAATTGCCTGTGCATATTCTGGGATTGGGCACTCCTATACTGATCGTATTAGTTGCAGCTCTGTTATGTGATTCAGTAGCAATCTCTATAGATTCTACGGCTACTTTCAAAGATGCGGATGATGGGAACGTTTATGGCTCCCGGGATGCTTTTCTTAAAATGGATATGTATAAGCTGGCAGCTTATGCGCTTGTTAATGATGATCCTTATCAAAGCGCTTCGCCCTGGTTTGTATGGTTCGAGTCCCAATTTCCATCTAACTGGAAGGGATTGAAAGCAAGGCTGGGTGTTCAGCGGGAGGATGCGGTAAGTTCCCTTGCGGAAAAATTAAAGGCTCAGCCGGCGCTCCTGGAAGAGTTTATTCCTTTTTTTTCGCCTATGCGGAAGGGAAACGATGAGTTTATCAGGAAGGTGCGTTTGGCCAGGGCAGGTTGCAATTTCTGGGTCTTAAAAAAGATCTGTGCAGAGGTAAGAAAAAGGAAAAATAATAAAACGGTGTTGTTTAACTGGGTGGAAAGGGAAGTAGTGCGTTATGAAAGATCTGCGAGTCCGAAATGGGCATCTGCCGTTTGGGCATGTTTCCGGATAATCAAAGAAACGAATGGGGTGTAGCTCAAATAGCGACCTGCAAATTTAGCTTTCTTCCGACATCGCAACAGGGTAAATGTTGTTAATCGCTTACCCCATCGGGTTACAGCTCTACTGTGATCACCGAACCGGAACATCCCAGCTTCCGTAACGTCGCCTGTAAAGTATGCACCATCTCGTCCGGACCACAGATATAAAACTGCTGATTAAAGTCCCTGATTTTATCTGTCAGATAAGCTTCGTCTATCCGGTGATGTTCGTAGCCGGCTGTTTTTTCTTTTGTTAATGTATTGATGAAATTACTGCCCAGCATTTTTGTGAATTCATCTTTAAGGATAATGTCTGCGACGGTTTTGTTAGAGAACAGCAGCTTGTTGTTGCCGATTTTTTCATCCTGGTATAATTGCCGGAAAATGGCGATAAAAGGTGTGATGCCTGCTCCGCCGGCGATGAACGTACCCTCACCTTTATACCGGATAGCGCCCCATACATCGTGCAGGATCAGCTCATCACCGGGACGCAGCAGATCCAGTTGCCTTGTAACGCCATTCCGTTCTCTGTATATCTTGATCGTGAATTCCAGGTGATCCCATCCGTTAAGCGAGGTAAACGTGAACGGATTACGTTTTGTTTGCCAATCTTCTTTATTGATGCTGATCTCTGTGGCTTGTCCCGGAATAAAGGAATACCCTTTGGGTTTGCTCACCCTGAAGCATTTAACATCATGGGTGACCTGCTCTACGGAGAGGATGTCGACAACATGTTTTTCTTCCATGTCTTTTGGTTTATGATAAAGAAAAAGATAGGTGACGATCAATGCTAATTTACCCAAATAAAAGCACTTTGCCATGCCCATGCAGGAGACATGCTGCTTTCACAATATTACGACCTGCAAATTTTCAGGCTGATTCATCGTACTTCCAGGTTCATTCCCCTTCTTTTACAAAAAGCGAGACGGAACCGGAGAGAGAGACGATTGCGGAGAGTATATAAAAGCATATGCTGAGCGATACAGACAGGTCCTTGTCAAGTCCCAGTGTAGCGGCGCCATACATGATCGCCATCTCGCGGGCGCCCAGACCGCCAATAGTGAACGGAAAGAGCGTGGACAGCGCCGACAGCAGGAAAATGACGAGATAGGGGAGGAAATTTTCGTGATGTCCCAACGCCAGTAGTATAAAAAATGCACAGCCAACCTGTATGCTTTGTGTAAGCAGGCCCAGGGCGTGGGCGCTAAAAAAACGTTGTGTATGGGTTGGAAAAAAACGATGCATTACAAAATAGTATATAATGGTACCGGCTAAATAAGCAACCGCTATGTACAGGGTATACTCCTGGAAGATATTGACAAACAGGGACATGACTACACACAGGAACCCCAGCGCCCATAACCCGCTCAGCCGGTCGAAGAACAGGGCGCCGAAGATAATTTTAGGCTTTTCCTTATACTTACGGTTGAGCGCGATGATCTTATAACCATCTCCGCCGATGCCTCCCGGAAGGAACAGGTTATAAAAGAGTCCCTGCGCATACAAATGCAGGTTATACTTTACCGATACCGGCAGCTTGATATTTTTGAAAAAACCCAGCAGCCGGTAAGAGCCTGTGACCTGTGATAGTACCAGCAATATTATGGCGGCCACGAGGTAACCCGGTACAACATTACGCAGGATGCCGGAAATAACTTTCAGGTCGATATTGTTATATACGATATACAGCCCCAGGGAAGTAAAAAGCAGCTTCAGCAGCAGCTTGACAATATTCCAGCCTTTTTTCTTATCCATTGCAATTAATGTCGGCAGGTAATGAAGTTAAGGGTGCTGGCTGTTTCCTTTCAGTATATTATGCCCCAGCTTATCACGTTTGGTGGTCAGGTATCTTTCGTTGTGGGGATTGGGATGTATCTGGATAGGTACATTGTCCACGATATTGAGCCCGTATGCCTCCAGTCCGACCCGCTTACGTGGATTGTTACTGATGAGTTTCATATTGTTGACACCCAGGTGACGCAGTATCTGTGCGCCGACACCATAATCCCTTTCATCCATTTTAAAGCCCAGGTGCAGGTTGGCTTCCACGGTATCCATGCCTTCTTCCTGCAGCTTGTATGCCTTCAGCTTATTCACCAGACCAATGCCCCTTCCTTCCTGATTCATATACAGTACCACGCCCTTGCCTTCTTTTTCCACCATCTGCATGGCGGCATGCAACTGCTCGCCGCAATCGCAGCGCAGGGAGCCCAGGATATCGCCGGTAAAGCAGGAGGAGTGAACGCGTACGAGAACGGGCTCATCCTTTTCCCATTCTCCTTTTATAAGGGCCATATGTTCACCGCTGGAAGGATTATTTCTTTCCCTGAAGATCACGAGCTTAAAATGTCCGTAGTTCGTAGGCATATCCACCCGTACAATCTCTTCGATCAGTGAGTCTGCTTTTAGGCGGTATTCAATCAGGTCGCGAATGCTGATGACCTTCAGATCGAACTTTTTGGCGATCTCCACCAGTTCCGGCAGCCGCGCCATAGTGCCGTCATCGTTCATTATTTCTACCAATACCCCGCCATGCGGTGCCGGTAACCCCGCCAGGCGGGACAGGTCGATAGCCGCTTCGGTATGCCCGCTTCTTCTGAGCACACCGCCGGTTTTGGCTTTCAGCGGAAATATATGACCGGGTCGGCCCAAATCCTCCGGCCGGGTTTCGGAATTAATCAGCGCTTGTATGGTTTTGGACCGGTCGTGGGCGGAAACGCCCGTTGTACAGCCGTGTCCCAGCAGGTCCACAGAAACCGTAAACGGGGTTTCGTGGAGGGATGTATTGCTGCTGACCATCAGGTCCAGGTTCAGCTCTTTGCATCTTTCTTCTGTAAGTGGCGCACAAACCAGTCCCCGCCCGTGTTTTACCATAAAATTGATCACTTCAGGCGTAGCATTCTGAGCAGCGGTAATAAAATCTCCCTCATTCTCGCGGTCTTCGTCATCTACCACTATTACCAGCTTCCCCTTTCTGATATCTTCAATAGCGCTCTCTATGGAGTTGAACATGAATTTTTTTTGCAAAGTTATGAAAGTCTCAAGACACAGGTTGCAAGTCGCAGGTAATGCCGTTTACAGCTGTGACCTGCACCCGTTCTCCTGCTGCACGGGAACATATATTTATTTTTTCTATGTGCCTAAAATCATAATAATATGTTAATGCGAAGGGGCTGTATTTAGTAGATATTGGTTTTTCTTTGCACTTGAGAAAACAAAATATCTGCTATGAAAGTAATTATCAAAATTTTCATTACTGCAATTGTTACAATTGCATTTAGTTACGGGCATGCACAGGTAACTACGAGTGGTATTAATGGTACGGTACTGGATTCTTCCGGCACTTTCCTGGAAGGGGCAACCATTACGGCTACGCACCTGCCTTCGGGAACGATGTACACGACAATATCCGGTAAGAGTGGGTTTTTCAATATTGCCAACGCAAGAGTAGGTGGTCCTTATGAAGTAAAAATAGAGTATGTAGGTTTTACACCTGTTATACTGGACAATATCACGCTGGTGTTGGGCGAACCTTATAATGTTAATGCCGTGTTGGGGGTGGATGTCAAGAGCCTTTCCACATTGGTAATAACAGGCAGCCGGCGCAGGAATTCCATTGAAAAAACAGGTGCTTCCACCAACCTCAACAGCACCCAACTTTCCCAACTGCCAACCATCAGCCGCAGCATTACGGATTTTACAAGATTGACACCACAGTCGAACGGTAATTCTTTTGCAGGCAGGGATGGCCGTTATAACAACGTGCAGGTAGACGGCGCAAATTTCAATAACGGGTTTGGGTTAAACGATAACCCGCTTCCCGGCGGAGGTGGTCTGTCACTGGATGCCATAGAAGAGATACAGGTGAATATAGCGCCTTATGATGTAAGGCAGGGTGGGTTTACCGGGGCAGGCATCAATGCCGTGACCAGGAGCGGCACCAATACATTTTCCGGGTCGGCTTATTACTATTTCCGGCACCAGGGAATTGCGGGAAGCAAAATAAACGGTGACAAAGTAGAAAATCCTAAAGCGGCGAGTTATACAAAAGGTTTCCGCCTGGGAGGACCTATTATCAGGAATAAGCTGTTCTTTTTTATAAATGCCGAGCATATCGATAACTCAGGCGCATTGGGCGGAGCGGTGAACCTTTGGAGAGCTTCCGAGAATGGGGTAGCAGACCCGGATAACAATATTGCCCGCACCAAAAGAAGCGACCTGGAGGCAGTGCGCAACCATTTGATCGACCAATGGGGATACGATCCCGGCGCTTACGAGGGATACGCTACCGATACCAAGAACAAGACCCGGTCTTACCTGGCACGTATCGACTGGAACATCAGCAACAATCATAAGCTTGCCATACGGTACAACCAGGTAGATAACGACTATCCTACCCTGGTAAACAGTAATTCAGGCCCGCAGCCCAGGACTTCTTTTGATGCTGCTGCGAGGGTAAGCGCCCAGTCTATAGCCTTCGAAAAGACAATGTATTTCACAGCCAGCAAGGTAAGATCCGTAACCCTGGAGCTGAACAGCCGGTTGAACGCCCGGCTTTCCAACCAGTTCCTTGCAACCTATAGTAATATCTTCCAGGGAAGAACTACCAGGTCAAGTGAATTCCCGATGATAGATATCGGTGATGGAACAGGGTATCCGTCTTCTTTTGTAAACTATATGACGGCAGGATATGAACTGTTTTCTTATGCCAATGAAGTAAAGAACGAAAACTATAACTTCTTCAACAACCTGAGCTATGTGACCGATAAGCATAGCTTTACCTTTGGCGCCAGCTTTGAAATACAAAATTTTGCCAATGGTTATACCAGGATGGGAACCTCTTATTACCGGTATGCTACCGTGGAGGACTTTTTAAAAACAGGTACGCCTGATGAAGTAGCGCCGATCCAGTTTGGATTGACCTATCCCTATGCTGGGCAGGATCCGTATGCGAAAGTGCGTTACGGGCTGCCGGCAGTATATGTGCAGGATAAAATTTCCTTCACAAAAGATTTCAGTCTGACGCTGGGTCTGAGAGCAGAAGTGCCCTGGTTTATGGATAAGCTGCCGGTGAATGCAAATGTGGATACGCTTACATTGCAGGACCTGGACGGCAACCCGACGCACTATCCCTCCAAATGGCCGAAAACAAGGCTGATCGTTTCGCCAAGGGTTGGCTTCCGCTGGGATGTGGAAGGCGACAGGTCGCTTATTATACGCGGGGGTACCGGAATATTTTCCGGGCGGGTACCTTTTGTGTGGCTGACCAATATGCCTTCCAATTTAGGTGTGATCCAGAATACTGTAGAGCCGGGAGGATATAGTGCGTCCGCTCCATGGATCGGAGACATCCGCTTTAACCCCGACAAGTATCACTGGTCAGATAATCCCCCGGCAAGCGCTGCAGATGTATTTATAAAGTCTCCCAAAGACGGTATCCCTTCTACATTGGCGTTGGTATCGCCTGAGTTTAAAATGCCGCAGGTATGGAGAAGCAGCCTCGGGTTTGACAAGGTGGTCCCGGGTACCAATCTGACGCTGACCGCCGACCTTTTATTCACCAAAGATATCCAGGCAGTATATCAATATGGCGCCAACCGGAAAGCGGCAGCGCAGAAAATGAACTATGCCGGCGATGACAGGGACTTTTATCCTAACGCTGCCGCCTACACGTACAATAGTGCATTGGGTGGCAACTCGGGAAGTGTGCTGAGCAATACCAATAAAGGATATTCGATGAATCTTTCTGTCGGATTGAGCCTGCCCGCCAGAAAAGGACTGTTCGGCTCCCTGTTCTATAGTACCACGGTGGCAGGAGCTACCACGGATAACCTGGGTTCGAATGCAAGTTCGGCCTGGGGTAATACGCCAAACATTAACAGTCCGAACGACCTGCTGCTGTATTCCACTATTGATGCGTTGCCTAACAGGGTGGTGGGAAATATTTCATATAGGGTGGAATATCTCAAACACCTTGCTACTACTTTTTCGTTGTATTATAACGGCGCTAATTTCGGCAGGTATTCCTATACCTATAATGGAGATCTGAATGGTGATGGCATCGCTGCCGACCTGTTATATGTTCCGAACAGCGCGGATGAATTGAATTTTGCACCGATAGGTGGGGATACTCCTTTCACGGAAGCACAGCAAAAGGCTGCATTTGACGCGTTCATTGATAATGATAAGTATTTAAGCAAAAGAAGAGGCGACTATGTAGAAAGGAATGGCGCTTTGTTGCCCTGGCTGCACCGCTTCGATGTAAAAATCCTGCAGGATGTATTCACAAATATCGGAAAGCAGAAAAATACGCTGCAGTTGAGTCTGGATATTATCAACTTCGGCAATATGCTGAACTCCAAATGGGGTGTGCAGCAGCAGCTCATTTCGGGTGCAAACACCTTATTGAGAAAAGCAGGAACAACACCGGAAGGACAGCCGATTTTCACCATGAATACCGTGCAGGTAGGTGGACAAACCATACTGCCGACCACAGCCTTCAGGGATGTAACCACCACTACTACTACCTGGGCTATGCAGATCGGATTACGCTATGTTTTTAATTAATACGCTCCTGCTTTTCAAAAATGGTCTGCCTGACGGGCAGACCATTTTTATTTTACCCTGATCCGTTATCGGTTTTATTAAAATGTCATCAATAACAAGTGGCTTGTGAGATACAAACCACGGCGTGCGGACCATTGTACCCTTTCAATGAACCCAATTTGCAGATGGTAAAGGTTGCGTGAAGACAGGCAATCGGGCGTCCTGGTATGTAAAGAGATTTCGAAGAAGTAACAAAAAAAACCTAACAGGTTTTCAAAGCCCGTTAGGTTTTGGTCTTCAACAGGAAGACAAATCTTTTATTTAAAATCCCCGGCTTTTACAAAGCTCATTTTAGAAGGATCGATGTATTTTTTGATAGCTGCATTTACCTGCGGTACAGTCAGGGTTTTTATCTTTTCGTCGATAGTATTGTCAAACGCCATTGTGCGTCCCAGGTACAGGTACGAGCTGAGCTTGGCGGCCAGCGACCTGTCATCTGTGCGGCTGTTTTCCCGGTATTGCAGGTATCCTTTCCGCGCATCATCCAGCTCCTGCTGTGTGATACCATCGTCCACCAGTTTTTTCAGCTCTTCCTTAAAGGCTGCAATCAGTTTGTCTTTGTTGTCGGGGTTATAGATCGCATAACCACCCAGGATGGTTTTATTGTCCAGGGTGCCTGGTTGCAGGAACGATCCAACGCCATAGGATAAGCCTTCTTTCTGCCGGATACGGGTGGCAAGCCTTGAGTTAAGGAAGCCGTTGCCCAATATAAAGTCTGCCATCCTGAGCGCGGGATAATCCGGGTTGTCGTCTTTCATGTCTATTTCCTGCATGGCCAGCAGAATAGCATTTTTTTTATCCGGAGTTTTAAACTCCTTATCTTCCGCCGGGAAAGCGCTATAGGGATCCGCCACCCTCGTAAATGTATATTTAGACTTTTTAAACCCTGCGATCTCCTGTAACCTGGGTTTAACGGCATCGTCAAAATCGCCCACTACGGCTACGGTAGCGTTGCTTCCGTTATAAAATTCTTTATAGAAGGCTTTGACATCCTCCGGCTTTACGGCCTTGATGGCGGCCAGATCTTCTTCAAACGTATTAACATGTAAAATATGCCCTGCCGGGTATTTGTTGCCTATCCTGCTCAATTCCCTGTCTGCGATTGCTTCCGGCTCGCTTCGCTGCTGCTCAATAGCAGTTACCTGCTCATTTACTAAAATTTTGAATTCATTTTCAGGAAAAGAGGGCTCCTGCAGTATTTCTTTCAGGAGATCCAGCACCTGCGGAAGATTTTGCTTTTGGGAAGTAACGTTGATGGATACTGCCTGTTTGGAGCTGTTTATGTTAATTGAACTTTGAAGCTTGTTCAGATAATCATTAATTTCCGCCATCGAACGTTTTTGCGTTCCGCGTTTTAACATGGCGGCAGTAAGGCCCGCCACCGTTGCCTTGCCCTGTAAGGTTTTTTCATCGCCCGTACGAAGGGTCATTTGCAGGTTGACCGTGTTTCCGCGGGTGGCTTTTTTAAGCAGGAGTATTTTACCACCGCCTTTGGTACGGATAGTTTCACTGCGTTTGTCAATATTGGCGGTTGATGCATCAAAGTTTTCTCCCGCTGAAATGGCTGCCTCTCCTTTATAGTCTTTGAGTACCGCAGCCAGGTCAGGATTGCCGGGCATTGTAGCCCGTTTTGCGTCTGGTGTGGGAATAAAAACGCCATATGTGCGGTTAGATGCAACAAAATACTGGCCAACGATCCTGTTGACATCGGCTGCTGTTACCTTCTTCAGGTAGTCCCGGTATAAGAAACCGGTACGCCAGTCGCCCATGGCAATATATTCACTGAGCAGCGTGCCCACCTGCTCTGTATTGCGGTAGGTATTCTCATAATTGCTCAACAGTTTTGTCTTCGCCCGGTTTACTTCCTCTTCGGTCACAGGTTTCGATTTGAGTTCGTCCAATGTGGCAAAGAGCGTTTTTTTAGTATCGTCCAGCGACTTTTCTTTGAGTACATCTACATTGATATAGATAAAGCCAGGGTCGTGAAGACCAGCCGCCCAGGACCACAGGTCGCTGGCTTTTTCGGTTTTTATAAGGCTTTCATATAACCTCCCGGAAGGTTTATCCGTAAGCACTTCGTTGAGCACATCTACACTGGCATAATCGGGATGGGCGCCACCCGGGATATGATAGGCTATGCCGATTGCCTGCACTTCCCCTGCCCTGCGGAGCTCTACAAAACGTTCTCCGTCCTGGGGTGGTTCCACGGTATAGGTGGGTTGTAAAACCCGTTCAGGTTTGGGAATATTACCAAAGTATTTGTTCACCAGCTCCAATGTTTTGGCCTCATCAATCCTGCCTGCTACCACCAGGGTGGCATTATCGGGCTGATAGTATTTTTTATAAAAAGCTTTCAGGTTTTCAATCGGGACCCTTTCTATATCTTCTTTGGAACCGATGGTAGATTTTCCATAGTTATGCCACAGGTAGGCCGATGATACTACCCGCTCCATCAGAACACTGGCGGGGTTATTTTCACCACTCTCAAATTCGTTTCTTACCACGGAAAATTCGCTTGCGAGGTCTTTTGCATCGATGAAGGAATTGACCATCCTGTCTGATTCCAGGTCCAGGGCCCAGTTTAAATTTTCGTCGGTGGCGGAGAATGTTTCATAATAATTGGTCCGGTCGTACCAGGTGGTGCCGTTTGCGTTTGCACCATGATTGGTCAGCTCGGTAGGAATATCTTTGTGCCGGGTGGAACCCTTGAAGACCATATGCTCCAGCAGGTGCGCCATTCCCGTTTCGCCGTATCCTTCATGACGGCTGCCTACACGATAAGTGATGTTGACCGTGATCGTGGGTTTTGAATTATCCGGAAAAAGAAGGACCTGCAGGCCGTTCGCCAGCCTGTATTCTGTAATACCTTCTACGCTGGTGATCTTTTCAGGTGCAGATTGCGTATAGGCACCTGGTATTTGGGACAGCAAAAAAATGCCCAAAAGTAACAGTCTGAACTTCATAAAGTGGGTGTTGTTTTAGATGGTGTAATAGGTAATGGTTTGTTTCCGTTTTTCTGCTATTATATCCGGGGTATATTCAATCTGATCCAAAAATCAGGCTAGATTTTAAGTCACTCAATTTAATCCTTCCCTCATAGATCGCTTTGCCGATGATAACGCCTTTGCAGCCGGCTTCCTGTAACTTTTCGAGATCGCCTGGTTCGCTGACGCCACCGCTGGCAATAAAATGCAGGGCTGGGAACTCCGCAGTGATCTTTTTATACAGGTCGGTCGCGGGTCCTTCCAGCTTGCCATCTTTGCTTACATCGGTGCAGAACAGTTGATGCACCCCATATCCCGTATATTTCCGGATAAAGTCATATACGCTGATATCGGTTGTTTCCAGCCAGCCGCCGATGGTAATTTTCTCATCTTTTACATCTGCCCCCAGTAAAAACTTATCGGTACCAAAAATCTTAAACCATTTAACCAGTTCTGCCTCGTTTTTTACCGCGATGCTGCCAACGGTTGCCAGGCTTGCCCCGGAATCGAATACGATGCTGACATCCTCCTGCTTTTTTATGCCGCCACCGAAGTCTATGATGAGCTTTGTCTTTCCGGCTATCGTTTCCAGCACTTTCCAGTTTTTTACCTGCCCGGCTTTAGCGCCATCCAGGTCTACCAGGTGCAGTCTTTTGATACCGGCATCTTCAAACTCCCTGGCAACTTCCAGTGGATTTTCATTGTAAATTTTTTTTTGCGCATAATCACCCTGCGTCAGGCGTACACATTTACCTTCTATAATATCGATTGCGGGGATAATTTCCATTGAATGTTATATTAAGTAGTTATAGGGTCTTTGTATTTAATTCCGGATATGAAAGGTGGCAGCATAGTTTCCTTTCCATTTACTTTTTACGGCAGACGGAATGCGGATAACCGTATTGCCGTTGTCCGTTCTCCACTTTAGCTGTGCACCGCTGCCCAGCAGGCTGATCTTGCTTTTGACCGGGGCAGCAAAGTTCTTGATTGTCACCTCGTCCGGCAATGCGACGGTTTCGTTTTCACTCAGCCAGAAAGCGTATTTGTTTTTGGCATCCCCGGATTGTGTAAAGTAAACGTCTCCCGATTCGTATGGCGCCAGCGGCCGGGTACCATGAATGGCTACCCCGTTCGTCTTCATCCATTCGCCTATTTGCTGCAGCCGGTTATATGCAACGGGGTCCCAGTCACCGTCAGGCCCCGGCCCGATGTTCAGCAAAAGATTTCCGCCCCTGGCTACGACACGGATCAGCATTTGTACTATTTTTTGGGCAGACTTATAATCATCACCGGGCACAAAGCTCCACGAGTTTCCCATTGTGATACAGCTTTCCCACGGATAAGGCAACAGCTCATGCGGCACTTCCTGCTCGGGGGTGGTATAGTTTTCGTATTCACCCGTTACGGTGCGGTCCACGATCAGGAGCCCGGG
>Ga0222429_100759_pt1 | contig 14286 bp, 10 predicted proteins | sample 1B50Ametagenome_FD_182475 | JGI IMG/M metagenome (GOLD analysis project Ga0222429, IMG submission 182475) | Enriched microbial communities from leaf-cutter ant dump, University of Wisconsin, Madison, United States - 1B50A (version 2) | ecosystem: Environmental > Terrestrial > Nest > Insects nest...
CTTCCGCTCGCGGATGAGCTGAAGATCATCGTATATAACAAATCGGATTTTGACTGGGCAGCGCAATATGCGGCGCAAACCCACGCAGCCTGTAAGCTGTACCTGCAGCCGGAATGGAGCAAGGCTGAAAAAATGACGCCCCTGATCATTGATTATATCAAGTCAAATCCGCAATGGCAGCTAAGCCTGCAGGTGCATAAGTACCTGAATATTCCGTAGCGTGGGAAGTGGTGAGTAATAAGTGATAAGACGAAGTCTGTAAGTTGCAAGACCCAGGGGTTACTCACGCACTGGCGCAGGTTTGGTAGCAGGGCTCAGTGCCTGGCCAGACCTGTGCCTTCCAATTACTAAACTATCCATACCTGGCGGGTACCGGGAGTGATAAGACGTAAGTCTGTAAGTGATAAGTTGCAGGTTAATCCTGCCGGAATTGAAGGTCAGGCTGTCTTCGTTTTAAATAAAAGCGGTTTCAAGGCAAAGTAGATACCGAAAAGCAATGCAGCAAAAAACAGGGTGCCATACAATGAATTACGGTAGAAAGGCAAACCGTCAGCCAGTGTCATCATCCATCCCTCCCAGCTCTTAGGACGCTGCAGGCCGCTGCCGTTCAGCCATACCAGCGTATTGGACAGCAGGAAATAAACAGTAGGCGCCACCAGGGACGCCAGGGCAATATGTAAGAAATTGATCTTTTTTACGGCAAATCCCACAAATGTCAGCAAAGCAAAAAGTATATAGTTGGTAAGCTGCCCTTCATAAAATCCCTGCATCTGCGAAAGCCCGCTGCGATATAACACTTCATAGATCACATCAGACAGGAACATGGACAGTACAGGCAGCGCAAAAGCCCATTTCCGGTCTTTTATCACAATCCCGGCAAATAAGGCCATAGCAATTTGCGGCGCAAATCCGTAAGGCCTGCCGGGCACAATACGATACAGCGCTGCTACCACGATCAGCACTACCAATAAGATCAATATTCTGGGAAGGGACTTCATACCTTGCAATTTTATAATTACAAAAATAAAAATAAAAACGGAACAATTGCATTTTGCACGGAGGCGGGTTACCGTTTGTGGAAGGGGCCAGGGTAAGTTCCGGAAGATCATAGCACTAAAAGTTGCGTGAAGACACGCAACAGGGCAGAAACACGCAACAGGGCGACCCGCAGCCCGTGCACGTGGGGACACGTGCATCAAATCGCTGATTTGAAAATTGCTGATCTTTGATTTTGTGCAAAGACTATATCAACGATCAAACACTGCAAACAGGAAGAGACAGATTGACCACAGATTCCCCTCCAGTTTCGCAGGTATCGGAACGACGGAAAAGATGGATGGTTTGAAAGCTGCTGATTTTTAACCTGGTACAAAAGATTACATCAAAAATCATATATCCCACATCAGCAATCACCCATCCTCCTCAGTTTGTTTTCCTGTAGTTCAGAATAGCCCAGCTATTCAGGAACAGGGCAAAGGCTACCAGATAGAAGAACTCCGTTTTCACATCTTTCCATTCACTGCCTTTCAGAATGATCATACGATCCGTTTTTATAAAATGAGTTACCGGGGTAAGATCGGAGATCAGTTTTGCCCAGCCGGGCATGCTGTCTATACTGGTGAAGAAGCCGCTCATGAGCATGAAGATCATCATAAAGAAAAAAGCGACAAACATCGCCTGTACCTGGTTACTGCTGTAAGTAGAGATCAGCAGGCCGAAACCCATGATGCCCACCAGGTAGACCATTGCAAATGCATATAGTAAAAAGATATTTCCTTTTGGCACAATGCCATACACCAGGGCAGATATCACCAGCCCGATCGTAAAAACGATCATACCAATGATCCAGAAGGGCGTGAGCTTACCAAGAATAAACTGCCACTTTTTTACCGGCGTCACATTGATCTGTTCGATAGTGCCCATTTCTTTCTCTCTTACAATGTTGAGGGCGGTAATATAGCCACCGATCAATGTCAGCAGCAGTACCAGCACTGCGGGCACTATATTGTAACGGTATATACCCAGGGGATTGAACCAGTTGCTGTATGTGATATCTATTGCACCGGCGCTCGCATCCTTCGGTACAGATTTCAGCCCGATATCCAATGCCAGGCTGTAAGAACGGATAACGCTCAGCAGGTAACCGCTGCCGATACCTGCTTTTGTACCATTGATGGCATCAGCATACAAAGCAAGCTGTTGCCTGTTTTCACGCACCAGATTTTTCTCAAAAGAAGGGGGAATCTCAAGAATAATATCAGCCTGCCCCTTTTGAATCAGCTGCAGCGCTTCCTTGTAAGAAGAAGCATTTCCCTTCATCTTAAAAAAACCGGAGGCGGTAACCGTACTGATAAGCTTTTGTGAAGCAGTGCTGTGATCGTTGTCAACGACTGCCAGGTTTACAAACTTTACATCAAAATCCATAGCCAGTGGCAATATGATCAACTGCATTACTGGCATTACCAACATCATCACCAGTATACTCCTGTTCCTGCGTATTTGCCTAAACTCCTTGCGTAATATGAAAAGCAGCACTTTCATTACAATGTGGTTTTGAATTTCTTTAAGGCAATGGTGAGCAAAAAAACGGTCATGCCACCCAGCACCAGGGTTTCTTTCCATACATATTCAAAGCCCAGTCCTTTCAGCATAACAGACTTTATAATATTGTAGTACCATTTGGCTGGAACGATATTGGATATCACCTGGAAGGGAACCGGCATATTTTCCAGCGGCATCATAAAGCCTGTAAAAATAATGGTAGGCAACATCATCACCATCAACGAAAGCAACAACGCCGTTTGCTGTGAATTGGTGGCATTGGAGATCAACAGTCCCAACGACAGGCAGGTGATAATGAACAATATACTTTCGAAAAACAACAAAGGCACATTTCCCCGCACCTCCACCCCCAGCACAAATACCGCCATCAGCAGTATAACCGTGAAATTCAGGATGGACAATACCAGGTAGGGAATCGCTTTGGCGATCAGCACCCATATGGGTTTAAAAGGCGACACCAGCAGCACTTCCATGGTGCCGAGCTCTTTTTCTTTTACAATGGAAACAGAGGTGAGCGCTGTACAAACGATCATCAGGATCAGCGCCATTACCCCGGGGATGAAGTTAAGCGAGCCGTTTCCTTCTTCATTATACAACATTCTTATTTCCGGGACCACCTGGTAACCTGCTGCCCTGCCAAAGTTCTCTGCCTGGTAAGCCTGAATAATATTGGTGAGGTAGTTTACCACCGTTTTGGCAATATTAGGATCCGAGCCATCGGTGATGATCTGTACCGGAGCAGTACCCGAATGCAGCAGGTCATTCCCGAAACTGTTTGGGAATATCAGTGCAGCCGTCATATTGCCTTTCCTGAACTCCGCCTCCAGCTCACCATACCCGATCTTTTTTTCGGAAACAATAAAATAATCCGAGGACCTTATTTTGCTGATGATCTGCCGGCTGTTTACATCTTCTGCGTTATCCGAGATACCCAGCCTGATATTCTTTACCTCGCTGGATAATGCAAAACCAAACAATATGATCTGTACTACCGGCAGCCCGAACATGATCAGCAGCGTCCGCCGGTCGCGGAATACATGATAAAATTCTTTCCTGATAAAAACCAACAATTGTTTCATTTGCAGAAGTATTTGCTTTTTTTACTGATCACCGCTTCTTCCGGCACCCCTTGCCAGCTGATAAAATACATCTTCCATCGTAACGGCATCCAGGTGCTTCTTCAGGTTACCGGGTGTATCCAGCGCTTCTATCCGGCCATCTACCATCACAGAGATACGGTTACAGTATTCCGCTTCATCCATATAATGCGTGGTCACGAAAACGGTAATACCACCTGCCGAGGCTTCATATATCATGTCCCAAAACTGCCGCCGTGTAACAGGATCCACCCCGCCGGTCGGCTCATCCAGGAAAACGATTTTCGGCTCATGAAAAACAGCTACCGAAAAAGCCAGCTTCTGTTTCCATCCCAACGGCAGCGCACCAACCAGCTTTTTAGCTTCCGGCAACAAGCCCAGCTTTTGCACCAGCGCATGCGATCTCGTTCTGATGGTTTTACGATCCATTCCATACACCCCGCCGTAGAATTCAATATTCTCCAGTACGGTGAGGTCTTCATACAGGGAGAACTTCTGGCTCATATAACCGATATTTCGTTTAATGTCTTCCTGCTGCGTATACACGTCATAACCGGCAATAACAGCCTTACCCGAAGTTGGATAGGAAAGCCCGCACAACATACGCATGGCTGTCGTTTTGCCTGCTCCGTTAGCTCCCAGGAAACCGAATATCTCTCCCTTCTTTACGTCAAAAGAGATATGATTCACAGCCAGAAAATCGCCGAACCGTTTGGTAAGATCCGTACAGGTGATGACACTTTCACTCATATTTTATTATATAATGGCATTTATTTGTTCCTCACTCAACCATTTATCTTCATTCATCAGCCGTATAAAACAATCCTCTATACCCGGTGTTATTTCTTTCATTTCAAACCGGAGATGGCCCAACCTTTCTACATATGCTTTCAATTCTTCCGGCATGCCGGCATCATCGGAAGTAAAATTGAAATGGAGGTATTCACCAAAAGCAAAACATTGCTCAATCCAGTCCGCCCGCCGGAGGTCATTCAGCAGCTTATATATATTTTCCGACCTGGCGGCATATAATTTCAGGGGATAAGCATGTATGATGTTTTCCGGGGTATCCACAGACATGATCCTGCCACCCTGCATCAGTGCAATGCGCTCGCACAGGGAAGCCTCATCCATATAGGGGGTAGACACCAGGATAGTGATGCCTTCCTTTTTCAAAGATTTCAGCATATCCCAAAACTCATGACGTGATACCACATCCACTCCTGTAGTAGGCTCATCCAGCAACAGTACCTCCGGCTTGTGTATCAGCGCACAGCAAAGCGCCAGCTTCTGCTTCATGCCCCCCGAGAGCTTTCCGGCACGGCGGCTACTGAATGGTTTGATCTGCTCGTAAATACTTTTTATCAGGTCGTAATTCGCATCAATGGTAGTGCCAAACAAAGTGGCGAAAAATTCCAGGTTCTCCTGAACCGTCAGGTCCTGGTACAATGAAAACCTCCCGGGCATATAACCAACAATGCGCCGGATGGTCTTACAATCTTTTACCACATCATATCCTGCTACGGAAGCAATACCTTTATCGGCAGGCAGCAAAGTAGTAAGTATCCTGAAGATGGAGGTCTTGCCCGCACCATCGGGACCAATCAGGCCAAACAGCTCTCCTTTTCTGACCGTAAACGAGACATCATCTACCGCCAGCACTACCCCCTTTTCGTACGTCCTGGTTATATGATCGAGTGATACTGCATCCATCACCGTTGTTTTTCCGGGTTATCCAGTATTACTTCTCCATACATGCCGATCTTCAGCAATCCGTCATTTTTTACCCGCACCTTGATAGCATACACAAGATTGGCTCTTTCATTTTTCGTTTGTATGGTTTTGGGGGTAAACTCCGCTTTATCGGCTACCCATGTAATGATGCCGGGGTATGTCTTATAACTGCTGCCGCTATCCACCCGTACGGTTACCTGTTGGCCCAGTTTTACAGCAGCTAACTTATCCCCGGTAATATACGCTTTCAGATCCAGCGTATCGATATTGGCAATTTTATACAGTGGCTTGCCAATGGTAGCCAGCTCTCCCTTTAACGCATATTTAGATAACACCACCCCGGCAACAGGATTCACAATATTACCTTTGTCTATCTGCTGCTGGTACTGGCGTGTTGCTACTTCCAGCGGAGACTGCTCGCTCATGACGGCTTTGTTCTGCACATTGACATTATAGGTATATAACCTGATCTGCTCCTTTGTTACCTGTATTTCTTTTTCGAGGGCGTCAACTGAAGCATTTATATCATCCAGTTGCTTTTGCGTGGCAGCATCTGCCTTCACCAGGTTGGCAGTCCGCTCACGTTCTCTCTGCAACTGGCTTAACCTGGATGCCTGCACCTGCAATTGCTTCTGCGCTACCGCCACCTGCGTAGCCGGGGTAGCCGTTTTGTCTTTCAATGCTGCTATACGGGCTTCCGTCTGCTCCTTCTGCAGCTCAGGCACAATAATGTCTATATTACCTACCGTTACGCCTTCGGATAAGCGATCGCCTTCATTGACCGGGAAAGCCAGTATCTCGCCGGTCTGCTGCGCGGATACGATCACTTCATCCGCTTCGAAGTTGCCCGATCCGTCATAGTCTGTTTTGTTGCTGCAGGAAACAGCCCAGAAAAGCAATGTTATGCCTGTTATGCCATATGTCAGTTTCATGATCATTTATTTAATTGCCGGATATATAATTAAGATTGTATTGCGCCTGTAATAGCTGGATGCTGTGCAACGCCAGGTTTTGCCGGGCAAGGCTCTCCGCATTTACCTGTGTTATGAAATCGCGGGTAGTGATCACACCGTTATCCAGTTGTGCCTGTGCAGACACTTTCACTGCGTTCCGTAGCTCGATCAGTGTATGATCCTGCCGGATCAATGACCTGTATTTTTCAATAGCTGCTTTTTGCTGGTTAATATTGATCCCGGTATTAAAAAGGAATGTTTCCCGTTCCACGTCCGTCATTTCCCTGTTAACAGACAATAGCCGTTTATTATTTTTCAACCCGTACAGGCTGCCAAAATTCCATTGCAGCCTGACACCGCCCATATACCAGGCGCCGAATGTATTGTCTACAAAATTCAGGGTGGGGCGTCCGTAAGCTCCCTGTGCAAAGGCATTCAACCGGGGCATGTATGCTGCTTTCAGTCCTTTTTCTTCCACATCATACAACCGCTTCTGGTATTCGTATATTTTCAGCTCCGGCCTCTCCGCAATGTCGGAATGTTCCGGGACAGCTGCGGGAATCTCCAGCTCCACCTCATCATCCAGCGAACGCCCCGTCAGCAATCCCAGCATCTGCACATAAGATGCCCGGTTGGATCTCAGTTCGGTATGAATCATATCCACATTTACCAGCTCGGCTTTCAGCTCGTTCAGGCTGCTTTTAAATGCAGCACCATTAGCCAGCGCCGCTTCCGTTTTGTCTGCCGCATTCTGCAGGTCACTTCTCCGTAGCGTATTTTGCCTGTATTGTTCATCCATCAATAGTATGGCGAAGAACAACTGATTGACCCTTTCCTTTACTGCATATAAGCTCACCTCCACCTGTTGTTCCTGCAGCTTGTTGGCGGCCTCCAGTTGTTGCCTATGGTTATGGATAACACCTCCATCGTAAATGGATTGCGTAAGCTCTGCCTGCATTTTGTATTGATCCCTGCTGATCTGGGGAATAGCAATACCCGGTGGTAGCGCACCGCCCATTGCTTTGGAAATATCTACTGTTTGTGACTGGTAAGTGGCCTGCCCCGAAATGCTGAGCTGCGGCAGATAACCTTTGGCCGCATTCTCTATGCTGTACTGGTTGCTCTTTTCCAGCAATGCATATTTCTTTATAACGGGAAAATGCTGCCTGGCCCAATCATAACAACTGTCTATTGAGAGCCGTTGTGCGTGCCCCGCACTTCCTGCAAATAATATCAACAGGAGCAGGGACAGCTTTTTGACATATAAAATACTGTTGTTCATATGTTTTAATCATTTGATTAACCTGGTAATAAAAAAATTATGTTTCAAGCATGGTTTTCATCCATATGGGAATCAGCTTTTTTCTCTCTTCCATTACTTTCTTAAAGTCTTTTTCCTTAATGACACCTGCACCTGTAAATACAGGCCGGGTAACAAAAGGAAACACACACATTCCCAGTATATTCAGTAAAAAGTGTATCGGGTTAAGGTCGGGGCGTTTTTCTTTCACCTGCCTTACAAAAGAACTCTCCCGGAAGATAGCAGCTACCGGTATTTTCGATGATATCCAATGGGGGTTCTGCCTTATCTCGCTCAGCACAAATAAAGGCAGATCCGGATGTTTTATCAGGTTATCAATATATACTTCCGCGGTCTTTTCCAGCTTGGTCTGCAGGCCCGTCGCAGCATCACTGATGACAGGCAGCAGCATACCGAATAGCTGCTCCACTTTTTCTGACATTACCAGCTCAAACAGCTTTTCCTTGCTCCGGTAGTAATAATTCAGCAATGCCAGGTTAATACCGGCCTCCTCCGCTATGTCACGGGTGCGGGTAGCCGCATATCCTTTTTGCGTAAATACTTTTCTGGCAGCCTCAAGTATCCTTTCTTCAGTAGATGTGTCCTTTTCTTTGACCCTTGACATATTTGCTTGTTGGAGACAAATCTAATATGCCTTTTTAAATTAAACAAATATTTTAATCAAATGATTAAAATATTTTTATTTTACAACACGTTGGATATGGGAAAATCATTGCTCCGGAAAGTTGCGTGGAGACACGCAACAGGGCGAACCTAGCCTTTGCACATGTCCTCACGTGCAACCCAGGATATCTCCGCAGATGTGCGCTGATATTTCCGGGGACGACGCAAATTTGGGAAACAGTCCTTTACGCCATCTACAACAAAGCTCCTCAAGCCGGACTTGATCCCCGGTTGCCAATAATACAGTGGGATAAAATAGGATAAACCTTCGTGCCGCGCCCCGCACATGTCCTCACGTGCAACGTAACATATTTCCCGCAGATACATGCTGATTATGAGCGGTCGATCCTCTCTTAAGGCAAAAAAAGGTGCAGCGCACCGACAGGTTTGTAACCCCAGGCAATAACTCTACGCCTGAGCCGCAGCGCGGCGAAATATTAATGTACGCGCTGTGGAAGTTGTGAAGAGCAATAAAAAATAACAATGCTGTGCCTTACACTATTACCTTCCGGATTAGCGGAAAAGAATGAACAACAGCTGCATCACCAATATGATCAGAATGAGTAAGCCAATCCTAAACCGTTTTTAGATGCCTGGATCGACGTATTACCACTGTACTTTTTCATTTTGTTATTGCCGATCGCCCACAACGTGATACCACCCCCTGTGGCTAATCCGCCGAATACAACGCAAAATGCACCTCCTAACACTTTCCCATCACCCGCTGTCATATCATCAACGTAGACCGTACCGCCGGTGCTGCTGAAATTAGTGTCTTTGGCGCCGTCTGCGATCAGCACAATACCGGTCGTGATCAATCCTACCCCAACGCCGGTAAGCACGATACCCGTTGTCCGCATTTTTTTGAATTTCCTGTACTTGTCTTCATTGTAAGCGGGTGGAGCTACTTCAGAAAAATATCGGGGTTTTTCAGCAAATGTGGCGAAACTCCGTTGAAACTCAGATGGACTGATGGAAGAGACGACGTTATCCTGCGCCTGCAGCATACAGGAGAAACCTGTTCCGAAGAGGAAACAAATAAGGTGCTTAAATTTCATACAATTAAAGTTTAGGCTAAAAAGGGTTTATAGTCACAATTTATTCAAAAAACAAACACTAATTTATCCGGAACAATATTTTTTCACAGGGAGGTGGTAACACCTGCCTGTACAAACGCTACAGGTCAGGATCTCACCGACCGATAAGTTGCGTACGGCGGGAAATTGAAATGTACCCATCAGGGATAACATTTATTTTATTCCACCATGAGTTATAGAAAAAGCCCCGTTCTTAACAAACGGGGCTTTGTATTATTTATTATACCTGGCTGCTATTATGCGTTAGCTGCAGCCTGCCTTCCTTTCACCTTGGCAATCACCTCTTCAGCGATATTGTTCGGCGCCGGGCTGTAGTGGCTGAACTCCATCGTAGAAGTAGCACGACCTGACGTTAATGAACGGAGCTGTGTAACATAACCGAACATTTCACTCAAAGGTACTTTTGCTTTGATAACCTGCAGGTTATTGCGGCTGTCCATACCTTCCAGGATACCACGGCGGCGGTTGATATCACCCGTTACATCACCCATGTACTGATCAGGTGTCAATACTTCCACTTTCATGATGGGCTCCAGCAATACGGGTTTTGCTTTGCGTCCCGCTTCGCGGAAACCGGCTTTGGCACACAGTTCAAAAGACATAGAGTCAGAATCCACATCATGGTAGCTACCATCAAACACACGGATCTTCATATGCTCCATGGGATAGCTTGCCAACACGCCTGTAGACATAGAAGTTTCAAATCCCTTCTGAATAGCAGGTACAAATTCGCGGGGGATAGATCCTCCGAAAATATCATTTACAAACTGGAAATTCTTACCTGCATTCTCTTTCATCCATTCTTCATCGGCAGGCCCGATCTCGAATATGATATCAGCGAACTTACCGCGACCACCGGTTTGCTTTTTCAATGTCTCGCGGTGTTCAACAGTTTGTGTGAATGCTTCTTTATAAGCCACCTGAGGTGCCCCCTGGTTAACATCTACTTTAAATTCACGACGCATACGGTCGATAATGATCTCGAGGTGCAACTCGCCCATACCACGCAGGATGGTCTGGCCGGTATCTTCATCCGTATTTACGCGCAAGGTAGGGTCTTCTTCCACCAGCTTGGCGATTGCCATACCCATTTTGTCCACGTCAGCCTGGGTTTTAGGCTCTACCGCAATAGCGATCACCGGCTCGGGAATGAACATGTTCTCCAGCGTGATCGGTGCTTTTTCATCGCACAGGGTATCACCGGTCTTGATTTCCTTGAAACCCACAGCCGCCCCGATATCACCGGCTTCAATGAAGTCGATCGGGTTTTGCTTGTTAGCAAACATCTTCATGATACGGCTAATACGCTCTTTCTTACCACTTCTTACGTTCAATACATAAGAACCTGCATCCAGGTGGCCGGAATACACGCGGAAGAATGCCAGCCGGCCCACAAACGGATCGGTCATGATCTTGAAAGCCAGGGCTGCAAAAGGCTCCTTGGCATCTGCCTTACGCACTTCTTCTTCACCGGTTGCAGGATTGGTACCTACGGTATCCGGGATGTCTACCGGAGAAGGCAGGTAACGGCAAACCGCATCCAGCGCTTTCTGAACACCTTTGTTTTTGAAAGAAGAACCACACATCATCGGAACGATAGAAAGATCGATCGTCGCTTTCCGGATGGCTTCATGAATTTCCTCTTCCGTAATGGAATCCGGATCGTCGAAGAATTTTTCCATCAGGGTATCATCATATTCTGCTACTGCTTCTACCAGCTCAGCCCTCAATGCTTTTGCCTCTTCCAGCAGGTCTGCAGGAACGTCTACTTCGTCAAAGGTCATACCTTCTGTTTCAGCATGCCAGATGATACCTTTCATCTTGATCAGGTCCACCACTCCTTTAAAGCTGTCTTCCGCACCTATAGGTAACTGTAACGGAACCGCCTTGGACCCGAGCATTTCCCTCACCTGCTTTACAACATTCAGGAAATCTGCGCCGGAACGGTCCATTTTATTTACAAAACCAATACGGGGAACGCCATAGCGGTTAGCCTGACGCCATACGGTTTCAGACTGAGGCTCCACACCATCCACCGCAGAAAACAGGGCGATCAGTCCGTCCAGCACACGCATGGAACGCTCTACCTCCACGGTAAAGTCCACGTGACCCGGCGTATCAATAATATTAAAAGAGTATTTTTTTGTATCCGGAGTTACCTTACCATTATCTGTAGGGAAATTCCACTGGCAGCTTACCGCAGCCGAAGTAATAGTGATACCTCTTTCTTTTTCCTGTTCCATCCAGTCGGTAGTGGCGCCGCCGTCGTGCACCTCTCCTGTTTTGTGAATCATACCGGTATAGCGCAGGATACGCTCGGTAGTAGTGGTTTTTCCGGCATCAATGTGCGCCGCAATACCAAAATTTCTTTGCAATTTTAAGTCTGCCATAAATTATTGTTTGGAAAAAATTTTAATGAGAAAAAATAAATTAAATAAATACAGCCCACCGGAGTGGGTAAACATATTGATTATATGGTAGGAGAAACTCTCATATTACGCCAAATACAGGTAAAACAATTGCAATCACCTTCCTTTTTACCCTTTTGGCGGCGCAAAGGTAAAAAAAAAGTTTTTATTACCCATCGCAATGCTCATCAAATTAGCATTTCATAATCACCTGATTATCATAAAATTGAGTAAAAATATCTCATTTTTTTCCGGCAGTCCCCCAACCCGCACCTGAAAAGACATTTACAAACCAGTCAAACGGTATGAGTGGCGGGAAGCTTAGGCAGGTGTTTTGACCTGCTCACCCACCCCCAAAAATGAAGTGGCATTTCCTACTTCTTTTTCCACCTTCCAGGTCTCTTCCTTCAGGATTATCCATCTGAAGGAGCACTACCCGGATATGAACGATACGTGGGGACAACGTACCGGGGCGACTGTATATTCAGCTATAGCTACATCCATCACGGAGACGTTCTCTGAAACACCAGGCTGGCTGACGCTGCGGGCAGCCGGGAAGCTTTCCCGCAGATGAGCGCAGATCCTATACGCAGATTCCGCAGAGAGGATCGTTGCCCTTTCCGGTATTACCTGCAAAATCAGCGTCATCAGCGAAAATAATCCCCGTAGATCTGCGGGGCAACCCTGGTGCAGGTCTCCGGGTCCGGTACTGCAGGCAGAACACATGGCGCCGGGTTCCGGTATTTTATTGCTTATGTTTACTAAGTAGATGGCTATGGTGTCCCACCGACCGGAAAGCGAAGATCCGGAATACGCTCTTTGAAAAGGTATTTATAGCAAAAAAGGTACAGGCGGGATACCTGCACCTTTTTGATTTCTTTTCGGAAGCAACGGGGAACGAACTGATCATTCCCACATTTTCATCCCGAAGCTTCGGGACTCAAATTATTTGCTCCAGCTATTATTGGTGCCGTTTTTATCGGGATATACATGGTCCGGATCAATCTCTACTTTTGAAAGCTCTTCTCCCGGTGTCACTTTAAATGTCCAGGAGCTGTTGCTCTGCCAGATCTCCACCGGCAACACTTTACGTTCCTTTTTACCGCTTACCGTTGTATATTCCACGATCACCGGCATGGCCATCGGCTCCCTGTTTTCAATAGTGATCAGGGCGCCCTGCTTAGGATCGCCGTTCAGGTATTCCACTTTCTGTACTGCCTGATCAAGCGCCCAGTTGTTCAGCACCACACCACGCCAGAACCAGGCAAGGTCTTCTCCCACACTGTTCTCAATGCTCCTGAAAAAATCCCAGGGAGTCGGATGCTTGTATGCCCAGTCGCTGAGATATTTCTTCAGGGCATAATCAAACCGGTCAACACCAATGATGTGCTCACGCAACAAGCCCATCGCATATCCCGGTTTGAAGTACAACAGGTTGCCGATGCTGCGCTCCTTCATGCCATCAGGGGTCGTGTACATCGGCTCCAGCTCAGGCGCCCCGAACATATAAGATATCCTGTGTCCGTCGGTGGGTGCCTGCTTATATTCTCCACCGTTAAAGTCGGCAGAGGCTATACGGTTGATAAATGTATTAAACCCTTCATCCATCCATCCATATCTTTTTTCATTGCTGCCCACGATCATCGGGAACCAGATATGCCCAAACTCGTGATCAGTTACGCCCCACAAACCCGAGGTCTTTGCCCTGGCGCTGCAGAACACAATGGCAGGATACTCCATTCCCCCAACATTACTCGCGACATTTACAGCAGAATAGTAAGGATATTCCATCCATCTTTTTGAATAATTTTCAATGGATCCTTTTGTGTATTCTGTAGAACGTTCCCAACCATCCTTACCATCAGACTCTACGGGATATACAGACATTGCCAATCCTTTTTTGCCGCTGGGGAAATTCATCCTTGCCGCATCCCAGATAAAGGATTTGCTGGAAGCCCATGCAAAGTCCCTTGCATTTTTGATCTTAAATTTCCAGGTGAGCTCGGGTTTTTGTACCCGGAGTTTGGTATTGGTCACCTCATCCTTACCCCTGATGATAACGGTTTTATCACTATCCTTTGCCTGGTTGTAACGTTTCAATTCATTAGGAGTAAGCACTTCCTGTGGATTCTGCAATTCTCCGGATCCGGCTACAATATGTGTGGCAGGCGCCGTGATATTTACCTCAAAGTCGCCGTATTCCAGGTAAAATTCACTCGCACCGAGATAAGGATCGGTATTCCATCCCCTGATATCATCGTATACGCATACCCGGGGATACCATTGCGCTACCGCATAAATGTTGCCGTTTTGCGTCTGCAGAATACCTGTACGGTCTGCTCCATATTGGGGTATCGTATACGCGTACTCGATCCTGATTTTTATTTCTCCTGTCTTTGGCGCCAACGGTTTGCCCAGCCTTACCTGCATCCGGGTATCGGTTACCAGGTA
>Ga0222429_100760_pt1 | contig 14254 bp, 10 predicted proteins | sample 1B50Ametagenome_FD_182475 | JGI IMG/M metagenome (GOLD analysis project Ga0222429, IMG submission 182475) | Enriched microbial communities from leaf-cutter ant dump, University of Wisconsin, Madison, United States - 1B50A (version 2) | ecosystem: Environmental > Terrestrial > Nest > Insects nest...
CGCAGATCCGCCAGGCGATCGCGGCCCTGTCGCAGTTCAGCCTGGAGGCGGCGGCGCAGGTCGAGGCGATCGAGCGGCGCGTCAACCAGATGGAGGTCGAGATCGACCACGAGCTGACCACCATCATCGCCCGGCGCCAGCCCACGGCGCGCGACCTGCGCCTGCTGATGGCCTTCTCCAAGGCCACGGCCAACCTGGAGCGCATGGGCGACGAGGCCACGCGCATGGCGCGCATGGTGCGCTCCATCATCGAAAGCGGCGCCGTGCGCACCCTGCCCAGCAACGACCTGCGCGTGGCCGCCGACCTGGCCTCGGGCCTGCTGCGCAAGGCGCTGGACGCGTTCGCGCGCCTGGACACCCGCGCGGCGCTGGCCATCCTGAAGGAAGACGACCTGATCGACCGCGAGTTCGACGGCTTCGTGCGCAAGCTCATCACCTACATGATGGAAGACCCGCGCACCATCTCGGCCAGCCTGGACCTGCTGTTCCTGGCCAAGGCCATCGAGCGCATCGGCGACCACTCCAAGAACGTGGCCGAGCTGATCATCTACCTGGTCGAGGGCAAGGACGTGCGCCACACAGCCTTGCAGGACATCGAATCATTTGTGCAATGAGGTATCCCCCTGAGTCGCTTCGCGCCTTCCCCCAGGGGGACGCAGCCCGTGCGGCGGGGCGGCCCTTGCACGGCTGCCCGCGCCTGGGCCGTGCCCGTTGCATGGGCCGTGGGCGGGGCGCTGGATCCATAGATAACCTGACATGAAGCATTTTCCCCGCGTACTCATCGTCGAGGACGAGGCGCCGATCGCCGAGCTGATCGCCGTCAACCTGCGCCACAACGGCTTCACCCCCGTCTGGGCCGAGGACGGCGACAGCGCCCAGCGCGAGATCGACGCCGTGCTGCCCGACGTGATCCTGCTCGACTGGATGCTGCCCGGCCAGAGCGGCCTGCAGCTGGCGCGCAAGTGGCGCGCCGACGCGCGCAGCAAGAGCGTGCCCATCCTGATGCTGACCGCGCGCGGCGACGAGCCCGACAAGGTGGCCGGCCTGGACGCCGGCGCCGACGACTACGTGACCAAGCCCTTTTCCACGCAAGAGCTGCTCGCGCGCATCCGCGCCGTGCTGCGCCGGCGCGCGCCCGAGCAGGTGGCCGACAGCATCGCCATCGGCGCGCTGCAGCTCGACGCCGCCACGCACCGCGTCAGCCACGGCGGCCAGCCGCTCAAGCTCGGCCCCACCGAATTCAAGCTGCTGCACTACCTGATGAAGCACGCCGAGCGCGTGCACAGCCGCGCCCAGCTGCTCGACAAGATCTGGGGCGACCACGTCTACATCGAGGAGCGCACCGTGGACGTGCACGTCAAGCGCCTGCGCGAGGCGCTGGGCGCCGCCAGCGCCATGCTGGAGACGGTGCGCGGCGCCGGCTACCGCTTCACGGGCCAGCCGCCGCAGGACAGCGGTAGCGGAAAATAATAGCTGGATGCGCTTGTTATTCAAAGACCTCAGATATGTTTGTATTTGAGATTGTTGTATATAAAGCGCATACAGCTATCAAAATATCAATGCCACACTGCCCGCCATGCTGCTGCGCCTGAGCTTCTTCCTTTTCTGCCAATGCCTGGGCGGCGCCCTGGGCTGGTGGCGCGCCGGCGCCTGGGGCGCGGCGCTGGGCGCCTGCGCCGCCGCCTGGCTGTGGCTGTGCTGGGACACCTGGCGCGGCGCGCGCGTGCTGGCCTGGCTGCGCCATGGCGACCTGGCCGATGCGCCCAGCCTGCACGGCATGTGGGGCGAGGCGGTGGACCGCGCGCGCCGCCTGCTGCGCCAGGGCGAGCAGCGCGAGCAGGCCGTCGCCGCGCAGCTGGGCGACATCCTGGCCGCGCTGCAGGCGTCGCCCAACGGCGTGACGCTGCTGGACGCGCAGGGCCGCATCGAATGGTGCAACCGCATGGCCGAGGAGCACTTCGGCCTGGACGCCGCGCGCGACGCGCAGCAGTCCATCGGCAACCTGGTGCGCGCGCCCGAATTCACCGCCTACTGGGCCGCGCGCGACTTCACGCACGAGGTGCTGCTGCCCGGCCGCGCCAGCACCCCCGCGCACCCGGTGCGCCTGTCGGTGCAGCTGCACACCTACGGCGCGGGCCGGCGCCTGCTGCTGTCGCGCGACGTGACCGCGCTGGAGCAGGCCGACGCCATGCGCCGCGACTTCGTGGCCAACGTCTCGCACGAAATCCGCACGCCGCTGACCGTGCTCGTCGGCTTCGTCGAGACGCTGCAGACCCTGCCGCTGGACGAGGGCGAGCGCGCCCGCTACCTGGGCCTGATGGCGCAGCAGGCGGCGCGCATGAACCGCCTGGTGCAGGACCTGCTCACCCTCTCGCGCCTGGAGGGCAGCCCCCCGCCCGACATGCACGAATGGACCGCCGTGGCGCAGCTGCTGGAGCGCTGCGCGCAGGAGGCGCGGGCGCTGTCGCACGCGCTGTGCGAGGCCAAGGGCCGCGCCGCGCAGCAGCTGGTGTTTCCGGATGCGCCGGCGCTGCAGGCCGCGGGCCAGGTGGCCGGCAGCGCCGCCGAGCTGCACAGCGCGCTGGCCAACCTGGTGAACAACGCCGTGCGCTACACGCCCGCCGGCGGGCGCATCGAGGTCAGCTGGAGCCGCCTGCCCGGCGGCGGCGCGCGCTTTGCCGTGCACGACAGCGGCCCGGGCATCGCCCCCGAGGACCTGCCGCGCATCACCGAGCGCTTCTACCGCGTGGACCGCAGCCGCTCGCGCGACACCGGCGGCACCGGCCTGGGGCTGGCCATCGTCAAGCACGTGGTGCAGCGCCACGGCGCCACGCTGCACATCAGCAGCACGCCGGGGCAGGGGGCGCAGTTCAGTGTGGAGTTCACGCCGGGGCGGGTGCGCGAAGCGTGAGGGGCGTGTTCAGCGCGGCCTGAACCCCCACCCGTGCGCAGGCCGTGCGCCATCGAACCTGCCCGCACGTGCGGGCGCGGTGCAATCAGGCGTAGGTATTGACCTGGGTGCCCAGCGTGCCGCTGCTGGCCAGCGCCGGGGCGGGCTGCACCGATTGCAGCAGCTGCGCCGCCGTGTTGGCATTGCTGTCCAGCGCCTTCTTCAGCACGTTGACCTGCACGGCGCTGGCCACCTGCTGCTGGGCCAGTGCGGTGGAGGTCTGGACGAGGGAGTTGGTGAGTGCGGTATCCATGGCGGGTGTCCCAAAAAGCCGGCGGTTCGGTAAGTATCAGTATCGGCATGTTGCGCCCGAACTTGAGCGGTGTCACGCATCGTCAGGCAGCCAGACGATGCGCCCCTGGCCCAGCTCGCCCACCTGCGCGATGAAGTCCTGCGCGCCGTCCTGCGCCAGCTCCAGGCGTAGCGTGACCTGGCTGGCGTGGGAGACATCCAGCAGCCGCGCGCCGGCGGCGTCGATCTGGCGGCGCAGCAGGCCTTCCATGGCGTAGGGCAGCAGGCAGCGCAGCGTGCGCATGCGCCGCAGCGTGACCTTGGGCGCGCCCAGCAGCGCCTGGGCCACGGTGTCGGTATAGGCGCGCACCAGGCCGCCCGCGCCCAGCTTGACGCCGCCGAAGTAGCGCACCACCGTGGCCAGCACGCCCTCCAGGTCCTGGTGGCGCAGCACGTCGAGCATCGGGCGCCCGGCCGTGCCGCCGGGCTCGCCGTCGTCCACGGCGGCCGACTGGCCGCCGGCCAGCAGCGCCCAGCAGATGTGCGCGGCGCCGGGGTGCGCGCGCCACAGCGCGTCCACGTGGGCCTGCGCGCTGGCGCGATCCGCCATGGGCTGCACGCAGCCGATGAAGCGGCTTTTCTTGATGACGAGTTCGCTGTGCGCCGGGGCGGCCAGGGTCTGGGGCATGGCGCCGAGCTTACCGCGCGCCAGCGCCCCTGCCGCGGCCCCTATTGCAGTCTTGCCGCGGCCCTGCTGTGGTTCTACCGCGCCGCTTGCGCATCCTGCAGCACGCCGCGCACCAGGTTGCGGCTGTGCGCGCCGAAGTTGCGCATCAGTGCCGCGATGCTGCCCTGCAGCACGGCGCGGGGCGCCGCGTCCAGCCGGTTCAGCTCGGCCATCAGGTCGATTTCGCCCGCGTGCACGCCAAAGTCGAAGCCGGCGTCGCTCACGTAGCGCGCGGGGGCGCTGGCCAGCAGCTCGGCGGTCAGCGGCGCGCCCAGGTCGTGCGCCTGCAGCGACACCACGTCGCGCGCGTAGGCGTCGCTCCAGGCGCCGTAGCGCCCGTCCTGCGAGGTGTCGTGCAGCGCCTGCTCCAGCGCGCCGCCGCGGCGGGTTTGCGCGCCGGCCTGCAGGAGCTGGCCCTCGTAGCGCTCGACCACGAAGTGCCGGTTGGACAGCAGCGTCACCAGGTCGGCCTTGGCCCCCGGCATGCCCAGCACGGCCAGCAGGTTGATGCCCAGCAGCCGCGCGGTGGCGAAGCCCGGCGCCACGCTGGCGTGGTAGGGCTGGGTCAGGTCCTGCACGTAGTGCACCGCCAGCCCGGCAAAGCGCCAGCCCCAGTAGGGATGGCCGCTGCGAAACGCCAGCTGCGCCAGCCCCGTGTACTGGTGGATGCGCAGCAGCGGGTAGGTGCGCTTGAGAAAGCCCGCCGCCAGGTAGACGATGGCGCGCTCGTGATAGAAGCCCATGTGGAACGGCGCCTGCGTGGACAGCGCCAGCCGGGGGTTGCCGAACGGCAGCGGGCCGAAGCCGTAGCGCTGGCCCCAGGGCGAGCCGCTGTCCTGCCACAGCTGCAGGTCCATGCCGTAGTCGGGCTCATCGCTGGCCGACGCCAGCACGGCCAGCGGCGCCACCGGCTGGCCCGGCTCCAGCCGTACGAAGACGTGGCCTTCCCCGTCCTTGCCGCGCACCGGCAGGCTGCTCACGGCCTCGTGCGGCAGGCGCGCGCCCGTGGGCGGGCCGGCCCAGGGGTCGGGCTGCACGTACAGGGCCAGGCGGCTTTCGGGCGAGACGCGCAGCGCCGCCAGAAAGGCCTGGCGCAGCGCCTGCGGGCCCTGGCCGGCCACGCCGGCGTCAAAGCGCAGCGCCGCCGGCAGCGGCGGGTAGCGCTCGATGTGGCTGCGCGCCCAGGCGTCCTGCGCGTCCAGCAGCGCGGCGATCGGGCCGGCCTGGTCGGCCAGGAAGGCCTCCAGCGGCTCGGCGGCCACGGCCGGCGCGCGGGCGACTGCGGGCAGCACCTCGAAGGCGCGGTAGCTGGCCAGCGCGTGGTTGCTCCAGGCCAGCGCCGGCTGGCCGGCGCACAGGGTTGCCAGCGCCAGCAGGGTGGTTGCGATCAGGTGGTGCATGCGGGGCCTCAGCTGCGCGAAGGGTAGCCGGTAATCGCGCGGATGTCGCGGTACAAGGGCTGCAGCCGCCGGTACATGCGCTGGTAGACGCGGCGGTAGAGCTGGTCGTAGGTGCGCGCGTGCGCCGGCTCGGGGGCAAAGGCCTGGCCGACGCGCGTCATGGCCTGCACGGCGTGGGCAAAGCCGGGGTGCAGGCCCAGGCCCACGCTGGCGATGATGGCCGCGCCCAGGCCGCTGGTCTCGTACAGGTGCGCGCGCTCGCAGGGCAGGTTGAAAACGTTGGCGGTGATCTGCATGGCAGCGTCGCTTTGCGAGCCCCCGCCCGAGACGCGCAGGCGCGTGATCGGCACGCCGGTGCGCCGCTCGGTGCGCTCCTTGGCCTCGCGCAGCGCGTAGGCCAGGCCTTCCAGTATGGCGCGGTACATGTGGGCGCGGGTGTGCACGTCGCCAAAGCCGATGATCGCGCCCTTGGCCTCGGGCCCGGGCCATTTGATGCCGGGGTTCCAGAAGGGCTGCAGCATCAGCCCCTGGGCGCCGGGGGGCACGGCGCCCACGAGCTCGTCGAACAAGGCCTCGGGCGCGATGCCGCGCTCCTCGGCCAGCCGCTGCTCGTGCTGGCCGAACTGCTCCTTGAACCAGCGCACCATCCAGAAGCCGCGCGTGATCTGCACCTCGGTGTTGTAGTGTCCGGGCACGGCCGCCTGGTAGGGCGGGATGAAGGGCGTGACCTCGCGGTAGCGCGCCGTGCTGGTGTTGAAGGTGGCCGCCGTGCCGTAGGACAGGCACCCGATGCCGGGCGCCAGGCACCCCGCGCCCAGCACTTCGCAGGCCTTGTCGGCCGCGCCGGCCACCAGCGGCAGGCCGGCGGGAATGCCGCTGTCTTGCGCCGCCTGGGCGCTGATCTGGCCGATGACGGTGCCGGCCGGCACCAGCTCGGGCAGCATCGTGCGGGTGACGGGCAGGGCGTGCCACTTCCAGTCGTGCGCGCCGGCCCAGCGGCCCCGTCTGTAGTCGAACGGCACGTAGCCGACCTGCGAGGCCGCCGAATCGACCATGCGCCCGCACAGCCGCCAGTGCAGGTAGCCCGGCAGCAGCAGGTATTTGGCGGTGCGCGCCCACAGGTCGGGCTGGTGCTGCGCGATCCAGTTGGCCTCGGCCTCGTGCTGGAAGTGGCGCAGCGTGGGGCGCATGCCGATGGCGCCAAAGGCCAGCTCCCACCACCAGGGCAGGCGCGGCGCATGGGCGGCGCGGCGCTGGTCCAGCCAGATCATCGAGGGGCGCAGCGGCTGGCCATCGGCGTCCAGCGATACCGGCACCGCCCGCTGCGTGGTCAGCACCATGCCGGCGATCGCCTCCTTGGGCACGCTGGTGGCGGCCCACAGGCGCTGCGTGGCCTGGCACAGGTGCTGCCAGAAGGCCTCGGGCGCGCACTCCATCCAGCCGGGCTGGGGCGACTGGTAGCTGGTGATCGGCACCTGCGCCTTGTCCACCAAGTGGCCCTGCAGGTCGAACAGCAGGGCGCGCACGCTTTGCGTGCCGGCGTCGATGGCCAGCAGGTAGGGGCGGGTCATGGCGGGTCTCCTTTTGGTATTGTTTTAATAGCTGGTTGCGCTTTATGGATAAGCGTTACAGGCCATTTTCATTCATATTTCGGCAGGGCGGGGCCGTCCGGCAGCTGGTAGTGCGCGGCCACCAGGGCGCGGTAGCGCTGCGCCTCCTGCCGCCAGCGCGCCGCGTCCCAGCCCAGCAGCGGCGCGCACAGGCTGCGCACCTGGGGCAGCAGGGCCAGCGCGCCCTGCGGCAGCAGCAGGCCCAGGCGGGTGCGGCGCAGCAGCAGGTCGTCCAGGTGCTGCACGGCCTCGTGGCGGGCGGCCAGGGCCAGTTCCAGCCACAGGGTGTCGCTGCCGGGTACGCAGTCCAGCAGTTCGTCTGGCGCATTGGCGCACCAGGTGCCGGCCTGCGCGCCGTAGCGCGCCTGCAGGCGCTGGCAGCGGCGCGCGCCCCAGCGGCCGGGCAGGGGGCTGGCCGGCGCCAGCACCGGCGCCGGGCTGCGCACGAAGGGCCGGCCCACGTGCGCCGCGGCCAGGGCCAGCGCGTCCTGCGCCATCAGGCGGAAGGTCGTCAGCTTGCCGCCGGTGAGGGTGATCAGGCCCGACTCGTCGCGCACCACGTGCTCGCGCCGCGCCTGCGAGGCCTGGGCGTGGCCGTCGGCGACCACCGGGCGCACCCCGGCGTAGCAGGCCTGCACGTCGGCGGCGCCGATGCGCGCGGACGCGAAGGCGCCGTTGACGGCGGCCAGCAGGTAGTCGCGCTCGGCGGCGGTGATGCTGGCCTCCTGCGCCAAAGGGCTGCGGTGGTCGAGGTCGGTGGTGCCCACCAGCAGCGCGCCCTCCCAGGGGTAGAAGAACACCGGGCGGCCGTCGCCCGGGTGCATCAGGCTGACGCTGTAGGCCAGCGGCAGGCGCCAGAACGGCAGCACCAGGTGGCTGCCGCGCAGCGGGCGCAGCAGCGGCGGCGCGCCCAGGCTGGCGCGCAGGCCGTCGGCCCAGGCGCCGGTGGCGTTGACGATGGCGCGCGCGCGCACCGCGTAGCGCTGGCCGCTCAGCCGGTCGTGCAGTTGCAGCCCCGCCACCCGGCCCTGGTGCAGCTGCAGCGCGGTGGCGGCAAGGTAGTTGAGGGCCGTGGCGCCCAGCTGCTGCGCCGCCTGCAGCACGCGCAGCACCAGGCGGGCGTCGTCGGTCTTGGCGTCCTGGAACAGTAGCGCGCCCTGCAGCCCGGCGGGCGCCAGGCCGGGGGCCAGCTGCTGCGCGGCGGCGGCGCCGACGAAGCGCTGGCTGCGCTGCCCGGCCATGCGGTCGTACAGGGCCAGGCCCAGCTGCATGGGCCAGCGCCCCGGGGCGCGGCCCTGGTACAGGGGCTGCAGAAAGCCCTGCGGCTGCACCAGGGCCGGCGCCTCGCGCAGCAGGCGCTGGCGCTCGCGCACGCTGTGCCAGGTGGTGGCCACGTCGCCCTGCGCCAGGTAGCGCAGCCCGCCGTGCACCAGCTTGGATGAGCGGCTGGAGCTGCCCCAGGCAAAGTCCTGCTGTTCCACCAGCAGCACGCGCCAGCCCTGGGCCGCCGCCTGCTGCGCCACGCCGGCGCCGCTGATGCCGCCGCCGATGACGACCAGGTCCCAGTCCTGGCTTTCAAGCTGTGCCAGGTCGGCGGCGCGTGTGGAAACGGAGTTTTCGAGGCTTTGCATTCGATCGTATGGCTAGGCGGGAGCCGAAGACAGTGCGGTTTGCACGGCGAGGCGAACCAACGACGTCAGGCGGTCGAAGGCACAGCCTCGTCCTGCCATGGCCCGCCGTCCTGCAGCAGCTTGCCGGGGTTCATGATGCCCTGCGGGTCGAACTGGCGGCACAGCGCGGCCAGCGCCTGCATGCCCAGCGCGCCTTTTTCCTGCGCCAGGTGCGCGGCGTGGTCGCGCCCCACGCCGTGCTGGTGGCTGACGGTGCCGCCGTGCGCCGCAATTTGCGCGGCCACGGCGGTTTTCAGCGCCCGCCAGCGCGCAAAGTTGGGCGCAAAGCCGCCCGGCGCCGTGGGCCAGACGTACTGCGCGTAAATGCTGCTGCCCTGCGGGTACAGGTGCGACAGGTGGCTGAACGCGTGCACCGGCGTGCCAAAGGGCGCAAAGGCGTCGCGCGCGGCCTGCTCCATGGCCTGCATCAGCGGCGCGACCTGCGGCCAATCGACGGCGGTCTCAATCGTGTCCACGCTGTAGCCCAGCTCCCACAGGGTGTTGCGCAGGTAGGGGCCGCGAAAGCGGTTGGCTGCCCACTTGCTGCCCAGCGCCGGGCCGATGTAGACGGCGCCGTGGCGGCCCAGCAGCCGGCGCGCGGTGCGCAGCGCGTGGCGCGCGGTGGCGGCGTCGGCGCTCACGCCCAGCGTCAACAGGCATTTGCCGGCGCCGCAGCCGCGCCAGGCCAGGTATTTCTCCAGCAGGGCGATGGATCTTTCGTGCCCCGCCAGGCGCAGGTTGGTGTCGGTCTCGACGGCGTTGGACAGGCGCAGCATCGACAGCGGCAGGCGCTCTTGCACCAGCGCGCGCACGGCGGCTTCGGCGGCGTGCCAATTGGGCAGAAAAATGGCGTGAAAGCTTTCGTGCGCGGGCAGCGGCGAGACGCGCACCACGGCCTCGGTCAGCACGCCCAGGCGCCCTTCGGAGCCGAGCACCATCTCGCGCAGATCCGGCCCGGCGCTGGCGGCGGGCAGGGTGGGCAGATCCAGCGTGCCCACGGGCGTTTGCAGCCGGCCGCCGGCAAAGAGCTGCTCGATGCGCCCGTAGCGCAGCGACTGCTGGCCGCTGGAGCGCGTGACCACCCAGCCGCCCACGGTGGAGTATTCGAACGACTGCGGGAAATGCCCCAGCGTATAGCCCTGCGCGCGCAGCTGCGCCTCCACCAGCGGGCCCGGCGTGCCGGCGCCGAAGGTGGCGAGCTGGCTGCGCTGGTCCAGGTGCAGCAGCCGGTTCATGCGCCCGAGGTGGACGGACAGCACGGGCCGCCCGCCCGCCGGGCAGTCGAGGTGGCCCGACACGCTGGTGCCGCCAGCGAACGGAATCACCACCCAGCGCTGGGCCTGGGCCAGGTCCAGCAGCGTGCGCACCTCGTCGTCCGACTCGGGCCGCGCCACGCCGTCGGGCACGGGCGGCAGGTGGCCGCAGCGCTTTCTGATCCAGTCGGCGTAGCTCTCGCCCCAGGCCACGGCCAGGCGGGCGTCGGGGCTGCGGTCGATCAAGGAGTGCTCGGGCAGGCGGGACGGCGCGATGCGCGCCAGCAGGTCTTCGCGCCGCGCGTCGGGCGCAGCGTGGCCGGGGCCCAGGCGCGCGGCCAGCATGGCGCGGGCGCCATCGCCCAGGTGCATCGAGGTGGCGTCGTCGCCCCAGCCGTTCCAGCGTCGCATGGTTTCTTCCTTGTTGGCCGCACTGTAGGATGGCGCGCCTGATTTGCCATTGCGCCATGACGCCATCCGCTTGTTCCATTACGCCAACCGCCGCGCCGCCGCGCGTCGTCGCGCCCTACGCGCGCACGCTGTGGGACGCGGCCCTGGCCGAGGGCGTGCCCCGGCCGGCGCTGGAGCGGGTGCTGGGCTGGGAGCCGGGGCAGGCCCCGCGCGAGGACGACGTGCCCGCGGCGCGCTACCTGGCGCTACTGGAGCTGGCGCAGGCGCACGGCGGGCCGGGCTTTGGCTGGCGGCTGGGCGCCAGCGTCAAGCCGACCAGCTACGGCGTCAACGGCATCCTGCTGCTGGCCTGCGCCACGCTGGGCGAGGCGCTCGACCAGGTGCTGCGCTTCGAATCGCTGGTGCATGACCTGGGGCGTTCGTCGCTGGAGCGCCGCGGCAGCGCGATGCGCTACGCCTGGCGCAACGACCACGCGGCGCACCCGGCCGCCGCCGCGCTGGCCGAGTCGGTGTTCTCGGGCATACAGACCTGCGCGCAGTGGCTGGTGGGCCGGCGCATTGACGGCGTGGAGCTGCACTTCGCGCACCGCCGTGACGCGGCCACGGCCGCCGCCATCGCCCAGGCCAGCGGCGCGCGCGTGCACTGGGGCGCCCAGGCCGATTGCGCGCTGTTTCCGGCGCAGTTGCTCGACTGGCCCATCGCCCACGCCAGCCAGGGCCTGCTGCCGCTGCTGCAGCGCCACGCCGACGCGCTGCTGCAGGCGCGCCACCCGCGCGAGGACGCCATCGTGGCGCAGGTGCGCCAGCGCATTTCGGCGCGGCTGGGGCAGGGCGCCGTCAAGCTGGCGGACGTGGCGCGGGATCTGCTCCTGTCGCCCCGCACGCTGCAGCGCCGCCTGATGGACGCGGGCGTCGCCTTCCAGGCGCTGCTGGACGCCACGCGCAGCGAGCTGGCCTGCCACTACCTGGCGCATTCGGCCATACCGCTGGCCGAGGTGGGCTATCTGCTGGGCTACCAGGACGCCAGCGCCTTCCACCACGCCTTCAAGCAGTGGCAGGGCGTGGGGCCGGGGCAGTACCGCGCGCAGGCGCAGGTGCCGTCGCAGCCTGCCGTGTGACCGGCGTCACGTTGCGTTGCATTTTTGCGGCGCGGCGCTGTCCACCTAGGGGCGCCTTGGCGCGTTGCCCTGGAAGGGGGCGCCGGTTGCGTGCCCCCGCGCACCGCCCAACAGGAGCCGCCATGCAGACCGCACCCCTCGCCGCCTCGTCCTTGTTTGTCCCCGCCGCTTTGGCACGCCGCCTGTTTGGCGGCGCGCGTACGGCTGCGCCCGCCGCCGCCCGCGCCCGCACGGCGGCACGCCCGCAGGCGGCAGCGCGCACGCAGCCCTGCCCGGCGCCTGGCGACGCGGTCGATCTGGCGCAGCGGGTGCGTGAAAGCGGCGAGTGGTGAGTGGTAAACGGCCTGCGGCCATGGCCATGGGCCGGCTGTCCTGGCTGCTGCCAGCCCGATAGCACCAGATAGCGCATCTTGAGGCTGTTCACGGGCAGGCGAGGCCCGTGGGCGGCGATGCGTGTACGTTCCCCCCTATCGTACGTCTACACCCAAAGCTTCTGCACGGCGAAACCAGATTTCTGCACTTTTGCGATCACGTGCAACTCCAATTCTTTCATTTTTAATAATCAAAGTGTCGATTGCACTATCATTAAAATCCGATCTTCATTTGCGTACATTACCCTTGATTGAGGATGTTGTACTTCGGAGTTGAGATCGCCGTTATTTTGAGCGACGATCGTTATGTGATTTTAATTTAGCCTGTGCAAGCGTTTTATTTTTCCTGGCAACGGCTCCTATATCATCTTTGCGCCTGCTGATATCAGTAAAATACTTTAAAGCCTCTGACCACTTACCTTGGTCATAAAGTGCATTGCCAAGATTTACGAGCGCCACAGCTTTTTGTCGACCAATTGGGTTTAATGAAAGAGCTTTTCGAAAATATCTATCAGCCAATTTTGGTTTATTTAATGTATCATAACAATTACCAATTCCCAATAAACATTCTATATCACTCGATGCGGCGTAAAATGCCTTTCTAAATGCTGATATTGCTCCATGCACATCGCCAATTTGATATTTGCAATCCGCAACACAATACCAGGCATGGTTTAAATCCCATGCATACCTAGAATTTATCTTGTGATTTTTTATGTTTATCAAATCAGATATTGCCTTGTAGAACTCTTTGTTTTTTATTAGTTCATGTATTAATGAGAAATCATCATTCATTGGATTCTCGTATTAAGTATTAACTGCAAGGTTGGTCGATTGGTGGCGAAGCGCCACATAGAGAAGGATCTTCTTCGCACATCATGTTAATTAAATCCCAGATTAGAAGAGGTCCAAAACCGCGAGCACCACGAGCACCTCTGGTTCCACGTTGTCCCTTCGGCTGTCGTGAGTGCTCTTCTGCGTTTTGATGCCCAATATTTCGTTCACGTTCTCCACTAGGAACACGATGTTCCGGTGGGGGCCGCTTATTTGGATTTGGGGGCTTCTCATACCTTGATGCAAGACCTTGTGAATCGGTATAACTCAACGGATTCCCGCCCACATAGGCAAACCGATTCCACCCACCCCCCAGCCCAATCGGATCGGCCTGGATATACCGTCCCGTTGCCGGATCGTAGTACCGGCTCATGTTGTAGCTCAGTTGGCTCTCCTCGTCCCACACCTGCCCCGGGTACCTCAGGTTGAAGGTTACCGCCTCGCTGTACGTGTACCCGTTGCCCGTTTGCAGGTAGCCCCCGGCCCCCGTGGTTGGGCTGGTTTCCCCGAAGCCGGTAATCAACCACTGCCACGCCACCTGCCCTTGGCTGTTGGTCAGCCTTCTAGGGGTGTTCAGGTGATCGGTGTGGATGGCATACAGCCGCCCGTTGATCTGGGTAGCGATTGGCAGCAAGCCGCTGGCCGTGGGCAGGTAGATCACTTCCGTGCTGTCCTTCTCCCCCGCCGGTGCGGCGCTGTCTGCACTTCTTCTGTTGCCGTAGCTGCCCAGCACCTGGGTGGCATCCTCGTCACTGTAGAGCGTGTGCTCGATGCGCAGGTCTGCGATGCCGGTGCGTGCATCGGTCTTGAGGATGCGCTGGCCGATGCCGTTGTAGGTGTAGCGCACGGCCCAGGGGCCGCTTGCACGGTTCGGGATGAGCTGGCTGACGTGGCCTTGTGCGCCGTATTTCAGGTAGTGGGTGGTGCCGTTGCGGGTGGCGCTGGTGATGGCGCCCGTGGCGTCGTAGCCGTAGGTCACGGTGGCGCTGCTATCGCCCACGGTGGAGACACTGGTCAGCCGGTTGGTGCCCGGCGCAATGGCATGGGTGCGGGTGGTGGTCAGGTCGGTGCCTGACGCCAACTGCCGCACCTGCGTATCCGCCAGCCGGTTGCCGTTGGCGTCGTAGCTGTAGCCCATGCTGGTGTAGCCGGTGGTGTCGGCCAGCCCCAGCCCTGCTGGCAGGGTTGTGGTGGTGGTGTGTCCGCTGGCCGTCAGGCGCCCCAGCGCGTCGTAGGTGTAGGCGCTGGTGATGGTGGCTTGCTGGGGTTGCTGCGCCGTGCCGGGCAGCAGGTGCTGCTGCCGGATCTGGGTGATGCGCCCGGCGCTGTCCCGGGTCAGGTCCAGCAGGCTGGTGTGGGTGAGCTGGCCTGCGGTGTCGTACTGGCGGGTTTCGGCAAGGCCTCCCAGCGGGCCGATGCCGGGCCAGCGCCAGCCGGTGGGCTGGCCCAGGGGGTTCCAGGCGAGGTCGGCGAGCAGCAGCAGGCCGTCCCACTGCAGGGCGGTGAGCTGGCCGGTGCCGTCGTACTGGTAGGTGAGCTGCCTGCCGCTGGGGTAGGTGATGCGCGCGAGCTGGCCCGCGCCGCCCTGACCGGGGGGCACGTAGGCGTAGCTGACCGAGCGCACGTCGCCCGAGGACAGCAGCTGCGTCTTGCGCATGATGCGGCCCAGGGCGTCGCGC
>Ga0222429_100761_pt1 | contig 14224 bp, 10 predicted proteins | sample 1B50Ametagenome_FD_182475 | JGI IMG/M metagenome (GOLD analysis project Ga0222429, IMG submission 182475) | Enriched microbial communities from leaf-cutter ant dump, University of Wisconsin, Madison, United States - 1B50A (version 2) | ecosystem: Environmental > Terrestrial > Nest > Insects nest...
CCCACATACAAACGGATCATCCGCTGCTCTTTTTTGGAAGCATCATACCTTTTTTCCGGCACAATCGCGCAGCCGGGAATGATCAGTGATTCATAGGCGCCCCAGCTCACGGCCATGTGTATATGCCGCAGGTTCTCGCTGAACCTGACAATGTTGTATATGGAATCTGTTTTAATGAAAAAAGAGACCAGTCCGCAGGCGCCGGTCATTTGTTTTTTCGCCAGCTCCAATTGCGGAAAATCTTCATCCATCGTAAAAATGACAGACTCCACCTGCGGATGCTGCTTCAGGAATTGCAGTACAACCATCGTATTCCGGGTAACTTTTTCCAGTCGTACAGGTAACGTCCTTAACCCTCGCAGCAACAGCCAGGCGCCGAAAGGAGAGATCCCGTTGCCCGCTGTACAGAATTCACCTTCAAAAATTTTCCGCATCATAACAGTAGTTCCGCAAAGCACACCGGCTACCACATCGCTATGGCCGCCGATATACTTGGTAGCAGACTGCAGGGCAATGTCTATACCCAGGGCAATGGGCCGCTGGTATAACGGTGTACAATAGCTGTTGTCGCAGATGGTAAGAATACCTTTTTCTTTGGCGATGGCAGCCACCGCTTCCAGGTCCTGCAGCTGGTAATACCAGGAATTGGGAGATTCCAGGTAAATAATGGTAGTATTGGATTGTATGGCTTCCCGGAAATTATCTGTATCCGTACCATCTACATAGGTGGTGGTAATGCCGAACCTGGGCAGGATATCGTTAAAAAGCTTTTGTGCCCAGGTATAAGGCTTATCTACGGAAACAATATGGTCACCCGTCTTAACATTCGCCATTACCGCAGCATATATAGCCGAGGAACCGCTGTTAAACACCAGGCAATCTTCCGCCCCATCCAGCGCTGCCAGCTTTTTACGCAATATATCCACCGTCGGGTTATGTCCCCGGCTGTATATATAACCGTTATATTCGTCGTAAAACAGATTGCGGAGCTCCGCTACAGTGTTAACCACAAAGTTGCTGGTCTGTATAATGGGAGGAGCCACCGCATTAAAGTATTTCTCACGCTCTTCTCCCAGCTCGTTAATGATGTATGAAATGTCCATAAGTATTTGTTCTATAACATTGCCTCAAAAACAGGAATACAATCAAAAACTTCTTAACCAATAACCAACCAGGAGCGTTACCGATATTGGAATTAACACCAGCCACTTGTTAAGGTTGTATTTCTTTTGGGCCACATACGTTCCTAATGCTGCGCCGGGAAACAGCCAATAGAGAAACCAGTCTCCTGCATGTTGCAGCAAAACGGGTCCTAAAAAATAGGCCACTATCCATAATGTATTGATGGCGGCATCCGGAATTTTGGCATTTTTCCCAAACTCCTTTTTCAAAGCGCCGGACAGGATCTTTAACGAAATAAAAAGCAGCACTATAGCAAGCAGCCACCACATCAGCCTGTCACCAAAGGAGATCAATACGCCATTGGTTCCAACGATGTTGACAACGGCCGTGCGGCCGAGCCCCCAGAATAAGCCCGCACCTACCCCGTATATAGCTGCTTTTTTTATAAAATTCGCGGTTGGAAAAACAATGCGTGCCTGAACCGGTATGTGGATTTGCTCATAGGGGGTAACAGCAATAATACTCAGCTGATAGATTTTGTTTTTTGTGAGCCTGAAAACATCAATGTTCAACTGGAAATCGACCCGGGATTGCTGGTTATAGCTGTTAAGCGTTATCTTTTGTGTTGATAAGCTGATCCCCTCAACGGCAGGATTCAACTGCAGAAATACCGAAGTGAAACCCGGTGAACCCAGCGTAATTGAAATATTATGCGAGACATTTGCGGCACCTTCTACTGATAATAACTGGATGGATGGCTGATCGAAGCCGACCCTGGGGGCGGGCATATCTTTGGAGAGTGTCTGAACCAGCGTCTGGGTTGCTGCTACAGACCTATCCTGGTCCGTATACCATCCGGCCTGTACAACCGGCTCAAACAACTGGTTGTACCTGTCGATCAGGTTATTTTCCCCAATGGTTGCAAACCAGGTAGGGATATTACGATTCTGAATATTTGATGTGGCAAGCGACCACAGGCTGAAATCCTGTGCCAGGGCTTTACCGAGTGCTACAGGACTATCAACCCGAAGTTGCCCGAGATAAAACGGGTAACCATTCTTTATCTGATAGATAAATGCAAGGAAGTCAGAGGTTGTATTTCCCAGGTCTTTTAATTTGATCGCTGTCACAGCATCTGTTTCCTTTATCCATGTCTGCAGGTGGCCCTTCCTGAATAATTCATCTGCCTTCCAGAAACCTTCAGCATCTTTAGCAGCCTCATCCAGCAGGTTCTGTATGCTATAAAACAGGGCTCCCCTGAAACGGAAAGGCAGCTCACGGTTGAGGTTGTAAACGATCCTGAGATATCTCAGGTCTTCATTGGGTGTTTCCTCAATTATTCTTTCATAATATGCGGCCTTTGAATCATCCCTGGTTAAGGCCATCACCGCCTGGGGTAAAAAATTGATATTCCTGAACCTTGAATAAGCTGTTTCCATATTGTCAAAAGAAACCCTGCCCATTTCTTCCAAAGAAGATACTTCAGTTCCCAGCCAGCTTACGGTATTGAGCACCGGGTCCTTTTTCCCTCTTTGACGCCAGATATTTTTTAACAGGTCTTCTTTCTGGGGTTTGCTTCTTATCTCAAACGCCTCTGTTTTTAAAATGCCCAGTAAAAAATTTCTCACCTCCGCATTGGATAACCCGTTTTCTACGCCGGCAGCAATCAGTTTATCTGCCTTGTTGGGTGTAAGTTCTCCATCGGCCAGTGCCACATCCACCAGCCCCTGAATATTATCTATCCCGGATTTTATTCGTTTACCGTTTATTTCATCAAAATAAAGGTTGATGCCTTCCCGAGATTTTAATTTATTATATGCATCCTGCAGCTTTTTTACAGCACCATTGATCCTGTCCTCCCCGTAAGTCTGTTTAAATTTCTCCCGGCTCCCGGAAGCCAGTGCGAGGTAATTTTTTTGCCAGAAAGCAGCAAGCAGGTCATAATTGCCCTTTACCATTTCAGGTGTTATACTGTTTACCTGTGTATAATCCAGGTATAGTATTTCAAAGGGGTTATCACTATCTATATTTTTCCACCACCGGACTATCTTCTCTGGCAGTTCCTTCAATCCACCTTCCCTGGTAGTGCGTTTTATATTTTCCATGTAATCCTCGGCAATACCGCCGGTCTCTCCTCCGTTACCCCGTATAAAACCGTCCTCCGGCATATCTCCGCCTTTGATAAAATCGTCTGCCATAGTGTTCGTTTATAGTCTGATTTCTATTTTGTCTACCTGCGCTTTCAGCTCAGCAATATCAATATCAGCTTCATCAGATATGATCTTTAACGTAGAGGTAGTTCCGTTGCTTTCCACATCAGCGCGGATCATACCATTGATATCAACAGATAGCTTTACGGTTACCTCTCCCTCTGGATTCCTGAGATGGAGCTTACCACGCAATGTGCAAAACTCCGGATTCTCATCACCCTCTCCTTCATATACCTTCAATATGGCATTGGCTTCTGCCCTGAATTTCTCCGAAACAGTTACCGGTAACTGGCTGTTATTCTTTATCAGGTGCTTTACAATATCCCGTCCGTTGGAAAACACTTCAATACCCACTGATTTGGAACAAATATCTATTACTTTATTTCTGTTCCGGCTGAACAGGGCTGCGCCCTGCGCTATCGCTTTGTCGAAATCGTACCCGGGAATGATGCGGACAGCTTTTCCGGATACCTGCTCCAGCATTTTTGGTACCATCGGCATTCTTGACGCCCCTCCTGCCAGTACGATATCATCGATATCATTCCACCCGAGTCCGGCCTCCAGTAAAGCAGCAGACAGGATGGCCTTACAAAGACTTAATTTATCCTGTGCCCTTTCTTCAAAATAAAAATAGTCCTGGTCTGCCTCCGGCACCTCAATAATCAGATCGTCGTCGCCGGCGGCTCTCTCCCGGTAAAGTGTCACGTCGATCGATTCTCCTGAAGCATAGATCGTAGTGTGGAATTCCGGTTCATTGCTCAGGTGAAACTTTGCCTCCAACGCCAGCTTTTGTATCTCCCAACCCATATCATCCGGCACTTCCTGTCCGGTATTTTCTTCAAATACGGTATAGAAATGCCTTTCAATAATGCTATCCCAATCCCTGCCACCCAGCTTATTGGCGCCTTTGGTCACCCGGGCAACGGCTTCTCCGTTATTTACCTCCAGCACAGTGACATCAAAAGTACCGCCGCCCAAGTCGAAGACCAGTATTTTCTGAGGTTCATTTAACCGTACCCCATAAGTAATAGCGGCAGCCGTGGGTTCATTTACAACGGCTACCACATCAAAACCGGCCGCAATGCCCGCTAACCTGGTCTGATCCCTGTGCCTGTCATGAAAATAAGCCGGTACTGTGATAACAGCAGGTATTACTACCGTATCAAATCTTTCGTCCTGGGAGATAATTCCTTTTCTCCGGAAATGATTGAAAGCCTCCATCCGCAGCTTTTTCAGCAAAATGGCAGACAATCCGCAGGCTTTGAAGTCATATTGATTAATGATATAACGATTAGGGGCTTCCTCCCCTATATCCCTCTTAAAAAACTCAAAAACAGGTGCGTTGGCCTGCAGCTTTCTGTCGTTTGCCTTCTTGCCCACATAGGCAATTTTCCCATCGCACCATACTACAGAAGGCGTTGTTTCCTGTCCGTCACTGTTTGGGATGATCACCGGTAAACCGTTTTCGTCTATATAGCTTACACAGGAAAATGTGGTACCTAAATCTATTCCTACTGTCGGTATCATTTCATTTTATGACTTAAAATATCCAGGAGATACCTTACTTCCATGATAAACACCGGTTCTATGCTTCTTTCTCCCGGCTTTTCTGCAGCCTGCACGGCCACATCGTTCCTGATCCTTTGCTTTATGGCCAGCTTTTCTTCCGGCGACAATGTTATCTGAGAGTCCTCCGGAAAAAGTCCCAGCGCCTTACCGATATAATTCACCAGGTATACAAACCGATCCAACTGCGTTAGTTCCGTTGCGGAAAACTGCGAATTACCTCCTGAAAAAAATGTATACTTATTAATAAGTTCGTAGTGTTGTATGATTTGACCATTCACAACCACCTTTTCTCCAACCACCAGGCTGTCCTGAAACTTCACGCTGGTTGCATCTTCTTCATCAGGATCCGGAACAATGATCTCGTCAGACTGATGATGTGTTACGGCAATATCCGTCATTTCATCAGGCACCCGTATAACGTCTCCCGGATCACCACCTGACCGCCCGATAATAGCGGAAGTCATCACCACAATACCACCGGAAGCTTCATCTTTATGACCCGGTGATTGCACCTGCCCGACGATGGCGGGCTTAAACGCCTTGTCGCCGATGTTTTTATCGATGATGGCATTGCTGAAAATACTGTTCAGGAATTTAGAGGCAATACCATTTTTTTCATGGCGTCCGAAGTCTATCCAGTTGATAAATTTCGCCGCGTTGCCACCCCAATGAAGCTTGACACCGTTTTCCTTTACCTTCTTTGAGAACGATTTGCCCAGATAGTCGTCCAGTGCTATACAAAGGTGCGCTGCATAAAACGCCAGCGCGCCAAACTTGATTGCCAGCATTCTTCTCAACCAGGGAATGTCCTTGTTGTTGGCATTGGCTATCAGGTTGGCTGAGATTTCCTTTTCCTCACTGCGCAGCACATAGTTGAGGCGGGAAGAGAATAACTGGTCCTTGTCCAGCACTTCGTTAAGCGCATCCACAGCTCCTGCCGAAAAAAGAAGGTTCCGGACCCTGGCATTGTTTTTAAGAAGCCTGGCGATGTCTTTTCCGGATAGTTTCACCGATGCATCCAAAGTAATCTTGTTGTCATACCAGATACTGTAATCACAGGTGCCGCCACCCACATCAATACAGATGGAGCCATCTGTTTTATTGGCACGACTGACAATATCCGGAATAATATATTCGCTGGAGAAGTATTCACCTGCAGAGATCCCTTCTGTTACAAACGTGGGTTCAATGTTTATGGTAAACTTCCCGTTTTCATTTGTGTTTACGGTATAGATATGTTGTGAATGTCCCTCTTTATTCATTTTTTTACTATCCACATAAATAAATTCACCGGGCTTCACTTCTTCATCACTTCCCTTTGCTTCGTGTATAAATGCCTGCAGGGTATCGGTCCAGCCCAGCTTATAGATCCTGATGCGTTCGCTGGTAAATGATTTGGGATAAGAACAACGGAATTCAATATTTCCTACTCTTTCCTGGATCAGGTCTACCATCAGTAGAAATATCAATGACTTCAGGTAGGAGTTGAGCTTATTCGTATCGTCATCCCATTTGATATTAGAATACACATTATCGGGATAACGGCTGTCATTCGGGAAAAACAGGAAATGATCCAGCAGCATATTTTCCGTTACGCCGGCCTTGAACACCCGCAGCGTAGTGGGAATAGGCAGCCCCTGGTCTTCTGCCGGCACAAAGAACAATTGCGTGAACTTTGTTCTTTTGGGTTCATCGGCATTGAGTACCGAACGGAGATAGCGTGAAAATGCAAAATTCCATTTGGATGCATGTCCGTTGCTGTACTTAAAAATATTGGTATTGGATGTTCCCAGGTCTATGCCTACCAGGCAGTCACCATTAAAAGGTTTTGTTTCTATGTCCGGGTTTTTTCCCAGCAATACAACACCAAATGGTTGCTCTCCAGCCTCCTTTGCTCTCAGCAGAATGCCTTCGGGAAAAGCATTGTAGCCGGAGATCTTCACGATCTCCGCCCTGTCGCGGTATTCGTTCGTTTCATTCTTTTGCTCCTTCCGAACAACTGTTATGTTCTTCTCGAAATGCAAAGGTTCCATCACGAGGGCATCGGTATCTGAGCACAACATAAAATACTGACACCAGAAGTCGCCGAGATAATTGGGGAAGATCTCCAGCACAGGAATGTCTGTTTCCACAATCTGCCCTTCACCGGTATTGGTAATAGAGTTCTTCAGGCGGTACACTTTTTTTACCTCCACATGACGCCCGCCTTTAAGGGGTAATTTAAACGTGAATGTGACCTTACCTTCAGACTCGGTATACCGGGGTTGCAGCTTTTCTTCAATATCTACGGGGCTGAAAAACCGGAGAATTTCTTTTCTGAAAGGAAGAACATACTGGGTGTTTCCTGCATTCAGAAATTTTTCCTTGCTGTTTAATATATGCCCGCTTCTTGCCCTTAAAAGTGTGTCTGATAAAAAGTACAGCTCCGGACGGATCCAGATCGCATCATCCTTGGACAGGTCTATGCGGTTGATGATCGTGCCGGAGGGGGCATTAAAAACAGTATTGATCAGTTGGGATATGTTTTTTTCTATCCCCGCCGGGCGGATGGGGTGCCATAAGATCCTGTCCTGCGCCAGTTGTTTTTCATCTATAACAACAATCTCTTTATACGCCGTGTTATTGCGTACAAACTGTAATGCATATTCAGATTTGTTTCCATCGGCATTCCCTTTGTTGCTTTTAACAAGCGGCGTAAGAACCGACTTATAAATAGCGTAGCTGTTGATAAACGGCGCATGTGCCGCAAGCTCAATCGGCTCCTCGGCCATTTTGACCGTTTCTATGTCAATCAGGTTGCTGGCACTATACCCAAACTCCTGCTTGATCTCTGAAAGCCAGCTGTCCAATTGTTTGTTGATCTCCCTTGAGTACCGGTTGTCTCCGGTATTATCCCGCTCGGTAAGGGCATATTTGTTGAATTCTTTAATAAACCACTCCAGCCATTCCCCCACCAGGTCCAATCCTTCGGTTTTACCGGGCGGTTTCAAAAAGCCATCATCATCTTTCAGAGAAAACCTGATCTTTCTGAATTCCTTATTATAGTCTGCCGATGTATACACCAACGTTGCCGGAGAGAAGGCCCCGATAGGAATATTATCAAACTTGATGAGTAGAAAGTCTGTCCAGTTATAGGCAGGTCCGTTTTTTTGAAGTTTTACCCCTCTGGGAGCAAGGTTCTTCAAAGCCGTGCCAAAGCTGTCGTTGTTAAGCTCCACAGGCGTTACCGAAAGATTGCCAAAGTCGGGGTTTACTTTATGCAGTGCCAGCAGGCTCAGCAGCCCCCGCCATTCCTGCACTACCCGCTTTCTGAGCGGGTGCTTTTCGGAGGTGAACGCGCCTAAAAAAGTAAGCGGCCTGGCATAAATATCCGGTATAGACGAAACACCCCTTGTTTGCGCCGTCTCATCCACTTCTATACCATCACTCATTGCCTGAATAATCTGCCGGTCTTTGTTATCCCAAAGTGCATCATGCGCCGGTTCGCTGATGCTGGCGCCCGGCACCAGCTTGGGGAGAAATAAATGTTTTATGGCCATATCACATGCAGATTAACTATTCACTAAATTTTTTCTGTTAAATGAAGAAGAGAGGCTGTAAAAAATATTCAGATATTTACTCCCCGCTGTCATTGCATCACTCTGGATCAAAGCATCTTTTTGCTCTGCCGTCCTGAACTTATTGAAATTGTGCTTTGGAGCATCGCCCCGGGTCCGGATAACCTCTCCGATAAATGCAGGTGATGCTTCCGGGTCTCTCAGGCTAAGCTTCTTATTGGATGGGATGGGTTCAGCCAGTATTTTGCTGCTGTCCACCAGCTTCACCTTATCTCCGTCATCAAGAGAACAGATCCAGTAGAGAAAGCTGCTCAGAAAGCTATCCGCTATTACATACAGCTCATTGTTATCCTGATGCCGTGGGTTATATATGGCAGATTCCTCTTTGAAGTTCTTCCTGAAATTTTCTGCATACCAGGTTTCGTCGGACGTCTGCTTATGTGTTTTTGCCAGTATATTCTTTCCGAACGTCAGGAATGAATAGGCGAAGATGGTGAAGTCTGCCAGACGATCCCTGAATTGCCTGGCATTGGATAACAGGGCATCACTGTTCCTGCTGATCGGGAAGGAAGTCCAGTCTATAACAGGGCTTTCCCGGCTGGCTATGAAATATTTAGGTTCTGTTGTTGCCTCTTTCGGCTGTTCAAAAAAGTCAAAAGAAGCAAGCGCGCTGGAAATTTCAATATAATGTGGCTTGTTTTCCTGCTCGGAGCTGCCGGTGCTGAATTTGCCGACATTCTGCGAAAGGGAATCGCCTATGAAATAGTACTGGTCGAAACCCAGTTGCTTATCGTTGTAATATTGCAGCGCTGCTTTGGTAGCAACCGGAAAATCGCTGTTGGTAACAAACATCGGTTCCTTTTCTTCTCCGTCTGCATTAAAGCTGAAATAGGGAAGCACCAATGCGCCACCTAACAAGATCCGGCTTTTTCCTTCGCCAAGCTTTGCATGCATGGCTTCATTGTATTTGAGCAGGGGCAGCGAACCCAGTGTGGGAAATCCCGCGGCTCCTGTTCCGCCAAATATCGATCCTACGACAAACACCCGCAATTCATTTTCACCAAAGGTTTCAATACCGTCCCAGAGCAGCTTAAAGGGATACTCATTCATAGGCGGGTCAGACATTACCACCGATCCGATGGAGGGATGCCCGCGGAAGCCTCTTTCCAGGTCCGTCCCCAATTCTGCATCTGTAAACAAAACATTCGCCAGGTTGGCAAGCTCCGGGTTATTCTTCTTTAAATTGTCGTAGTTGATGTATTTACCCAGCGTGGAGTGTTTTTCTTCAAATATGCTCCATACAAAGGGTTCATTCCCCGGCGGAATAACGATCTCTGTCCTGAACGATGGGTTGTTACCCGTTCTCTCGAAAAGAGACCGCATTTTTGTGTAGCGGGTGATCAATGATTTGGTCCTGGTAAGGTTCCCGTTCCCTTCATCCGGGTCAATTAAAAAGATGTGCAGCTTATCGGGTCCCAGACCTGCCGCGCAAAGATTCACTACAGACTCAACAACTCTGGAACCGGTTCCCCCGATCCCGATTAATACATTTTTAGGCATGGTCTAAATTTTATCTCCCAAAGGGAATATATTTTACAGTGCGTGGCGACATCAGGTAAGTTGTTAACCAGAACAATACCACCATCAGCACAAACAAAACACCAAAATAGGCACCGAACCACCTGGACTCTATTCCTTCAGTCATATTCATTACCACAATAACAACCGTCAATGCCGCAGCAAATACGATCTGCATCAGAAAAAGTACCCTCCATTTTGTTTTTGCCCTGGAAAGCTCACCGGCTACTTTCTCCTGGGCACCGTAGTAAAACCAATAGCAGGCGCAGATAATAGAAATTAATACCCCTATTCCAAAAATGAGGCGAAGCTCTCCAGCAAGCACAACCGGATCCTTTTCGGCAAGGTTAGGACTCTCCGAAAGTTGGGCGCCCATTAAAATGGCAAATATTACCCACAAAACTGCACCAAGTGTAATGGTGAGCACATAGTTGATCGGACTCTTGTTCATAAAAATGACGGTTATTTTTTTTCGAGTTGTATAAAAAATTTAGCGATTTGCGGCTGCCGGGTGGTATTGAAAACCGTAGAAACAGAGGCGAGCATTTTTTCGAGGTTAAGGGTCTTGTTTTCGTTCACTCCCTGCGCATAGGTATCCGTGTTCACTTCGTTTACCCATGCCGGCATTTTTTGCGGAACCGTATTATCCAGTGAAAGGTATATCGCATAAGAATAGTTTCCTTTAGGATCATTATTGGTGAGCTTGATCATCCCGGTTATTTCGTTGCCGTTCTGCGCCATTTCTGTTATCTGGATATCATTGCTGGCGACAGTGGAATCTCCGGTTTTTACATTTTTTTTGAAAGCAGTAACCTTTATGTTTCCCGGAGCTATTGCCGGCGTAAAGCCGGATAATGTTGTTTTCAGAGTCAGGTCCAGCTCTGCTTCCAGTTCCTTTTTTTCCGTACTGAATCCAAATACTGTCCCATGCTCCTTTAAACGACCAATCTTTCCCTGATTGTTATTGACGGTTCTGTTCTTTTTGTTCTTAACCAATGTTACTTCGTAGGATTCAACCGGGTGATCAGTGAACAAAAGCAATTGTTCATTATTGACATAAGGCTTTGCCTTTAACGAAGCAAAGAGGCGGGAGATATTCTTTTTGTCTGCAAATATTAAAACATATACCGGGCGGTCGCCGTTCACTTTTACAGCGGGACTGACATCGCCTACTATACCATTAAAAGAGCTGGTTAAACCTATAATGCCGATTTCCACCTCAGGATTCTTTTTTATGCAGCTGTCTTTTATAGCGTTTACCACCAGGTTCACATCGCTGTTGTTGTAAAAAAAATCGGTGATCAATATGCTTACCCGTGAAGCATCTGTTGTTTGCAATGCGCCGGCAAAATTGGTTTGTGTGCTCAATTGCGGATCGCTGTATATAACAGGTGAGTTTTTGCCCGTAACAAATTCAGCCCTGGAGATAGGTACAACAGAGCGTCCATACTTAAAAAATTTTAAATCGGTTTCTTTCCAGGTATTTTGACAAACCGCTTCAATATCATCGATCAGGTGGCTGAAGTTTGTATTGTTTGCCGAAGCATATCCTTTCATGGATGTCGTTACATCAAGATATATATCTACTTCTATTTTCTCAGCGCCTTTATCCGTGATTCCTGTTATTTCTTCTTTTGAATAGTTCCATAGATCAGCCTGGGGGGCCTGCGAATCGCTGTTGCCACATGCGCTAAAAAAAACGGCTATAACCAACCATATGAAAATGGAATATTTAAATATAAATACAGATGCAAAGGCTGCATCCTGATCGGGCTTGGTCTTTATTTCCATGACTGATTGATTGTGAGGGGTTCCGGATTGTAAATATAAGAGATATCGATTAATGAAATTTCTAAATATATGAACTTTTGAAGGCTCAAGGAAAGAAATCACAGATTGTTAATGTGATCTTGGGAACAGTGTACCTTTGCCGAAAAATAAAAATGAGCACAGCAGCCGAATGGGATGGCGAACTGGAGAACGGTGACGGCGCCGAGGAGCGGTATGAGCGGATGTCCTTTGTGGTAGACAAGGGGCAGGAACCTGTACGCATTGATAAATTCCTGATCACGAAAATAGAGGGTGGCACCCGCAACAAGCTGCAGCAGGGTATCGAAAAGGGCTTTGTGCTGGTAAACGATAAGCCGGTAAGATCCAATTACAAGATAAAACCCGGCGATACGGTGGTGATGTATTCCGATACCTCTCCGGAATCAACAGAAATAGTGCCGGAACCCATGGATTTCGATTTTGTATATGAAGATGATGATGTAATTGTGATCAATAAGCCGGCCGGTATGGTAGTGCACCCGGGCTGCGGTAACTATTCGGGTACGGTAGTGAACGGTATTTCCTGGCACCTGCAGCAGCAAAACCCGGAACTGTCAGAAGACAGCCTGCCCCGTTTCGGACTGGTGCATCGCATTGATAAGAACACCAGCGGACTGCTGGTCCTGGCTAAAAATGAAAAAGCATCCCTGAAGCTGGCATCGCAGTTCGCAGAACATACTGTTGAAAGAAAATATGTGGCGCTGGTTTGGGGCGACCTGCCGGAAGATGACGGCACCATCATTGCCCATGTGGGCCGCCACCAGCGGTTTCGCAAGATCATGGATGCCTACCCCGACGGCGACTACGGAAAAGAAGCTGTTACCCATTACCATGTAATCGAGCGGTTTGGCTATGTGACACTGGTAGAATGCAGGCTGGAAACAGGTCGTACCCATCAGATCCGTGTACACATGCAGCATATAGGACACCCGCTGTTTAATGATGATACCTATGGCGGCGACCGCATTGTAAAAGGAACCGTTTTCACCAAATACAAGCAATTTGTAGATAACTGCTTCGAGCTGTGCCCGCGTCATGCCTTACACGCGCAAACCCTGGGATTCGTACACCCCGTCACCGGCAAAAGAATGCTGTTTGAAAGTAAACTGCCGGAAGATATAAAGGGGGTAATAGAAAAATGGAGGCGATACACCGGCGCGAAGGGAACGGAAGTGAGCTAGGGTGGTTGCAGGTTTCAGGGGAATAACCTGGTCGCGATTCATCTTTGGAGAACATGGGTTATCTAACACCTCCAACTTCCAACAGCCGGAATTTTTAGTAAATATGTCGCCAGAGGCAACAACACAGGGGTATGTGGCGTCTTCGTCACGCACAGCGGAAATGGTTTTATATCAGGCCTGGAACACAGGCACAAGACATATCAAAAGGACAAGGCTTAAAAGAAAGAGGAGAGGTCATACCCTCTCCCCCAATAATAAAGAAGATAATATGAATAAAGACGACTGCTAATTAAGCTTTATCTCTATCTTTCCTTCTTCAAAACTTTGGATCTGGTTTTCCGTAAAAATATCCTTTGATTTATCCAGAAGCAGCTTTAATAAATCTTCTGTTTTACCGCTATGTGCAATTTTTAGCGAGGAGGTCTCCGCATTAAATGCCATATCAGAATCTGTCACACATTCACAATCAAGAGCATTTTTCTGTAATGCCTTTAATTTCATAAAGGTTATTCCAACGACCTTAATCGTTGTGTTGAAGGCAGTGGCTGTTAAATCAGTAGTTTTCTTAACTTCAGTGGTAGCTTTTGAAACTTCTTTTTCATCTTCTTTCTTGTCTTTTTTCTTGGGTAACAAACCTTTCGCACGATTAAGAAGAGCTTCCGCCCTGTCTGCCTGGCTCAGAACATTGTTTGCCTTATTAATGGTGTTGTCTACCTTATTCTGCGAGGTGGCTGATACAACACAGAAAAGCAGCACAAACGCAGTGATGGATATATGTTTCATGTTGTGAAAGTTTACTACTTTATGGATAGTGACCGTGCATCAGATCATGCTCAATTCCCCGGCGTTACTTTAACCTTTACTCTCTGCAGTTTCTCATGCTAAGCTTTGTGCGCAAGCAAGGGGCACTGCGGGATTTTCACCGGATAAACCTGATGACGAATGTAACATTCGTTTACTTTGGAGATTGTACCTATGGTAGGTATATTCATCATTCTTTTTTTATATCAGTCCCACTTTTTTAAAGTACAACGATGCTTCTTTTGCCGTCCCGAATCTTTGCTGTGAAAAAGCTTCAGCCTTTTTTAATATCCGTTTGTTATAAGTATTCACTGTTGTCTTTTCAATTTTAAACGCTTTTCCGATCATTTCGCTGGTACAGTTTTTTTGCTGCGCA
>Ga0222429_100763_pt1 | contig 14126 bp, 9 predicted proteins | sample 1B50Ametagenome_FD_182475 | JGI IMG/M metagenome (GOLD analysis project Ga0222429, IMG submission 182475) | Enriched microbial communities from leaf-cutter ant dump, University of Wisconsin, Madison, United States - 1B50A (version 2) | ecosystem: Environmental > Terrestrial > Nest > Insects nest >...
CACCGGCATTCCATCCTTTCGCCGCCGCTTCTGCCAGTATAAAATGCACCTCGGATGCCGACATCAGCCTTACTTTGGAAGGATCGCCACCCTCAGGGGCCGCATTACCCTTTGAGAACCTTGCATTCACCCACGATACGTGGGGGTTACGGGCGGCCTGCTGGGGATCGGGGCTAAGATTATAAAGCTGCGGTGCGTTCAGCGCCACCGGTAAGCCAACGTAAAACGGGTCCTGGTTGATATCACTTTCCTGGAGCTGCTTTGAAGTGAGATAATCCTTAGAGATCACTCTTACTGCGGGTCTCCTTATGCCATTGATAATGGTATCATATACTGTAAAATCCTTAATACCGGTCAGGTCGGGATCCAGATAAATTGATACCTGCACAGGATCAGCCCATACGCCAATTCTCGGGTCATTCCTTTCCAGCAGCGCTTTTACCAGGGTATTGCACATTTTAATACGTCTGAAATCACTGCCGTCTGATTGCGGTATCACATACGATGGCCAGGAGTCCATGACACTGTTGCCCGGGAAAGTCATAGCTGCATCATCCGCAGGAGCAGTAATGACCGGGTACCTGTCCGGGTCGGCTGCAATTTTTTCAATGCCCTGCTGCGCTACTGCAGGAAGCTTTTCCGAAAGGCGCATATAATATCTCAAAGCCAGCGAATTGGCAAACCTTCTCCATTTGAGCGCATTACCTCCGTAATACACATCAGCCGACCCGGTCGAGCTGTTAAATGATGCTCCGGATAACAGGTCGTTTGCCTTTTCCAGGTTGGCAAGAATGCTGTCATAAACACTCTGCTGGCTGTCGAATTTCGGAAAAGTATTTTCCGCCCCTTCCTTCTCTCCTTTCAACGCATTGCTGTAAGGAATATCACCCCACAAATCAGTGATCAGTCCAAACATCAGGCTTTTCATTACCAGCGCAATGCCCTGGTGCAACGGGTAATCCAATTCTACCGCTTTATCATATACAAACTGGTTGTTCCTTAGAATATCATAATAGCCCGTCCAGCTATTGGTGTTACCCCAGTCATATTCATTATGCCCGCCTGCCCAGCCGTCTTTTTGGGTATGCTGCATCACCCCCGCTATGTCGAGGTAGCCGAGATTGACAAACGCTTTTCCTGATTCTGTTAACACGGTAGATAATACCAGGTTGGGATTAGCAGAAGAAGGGTCGGCCCCGTTGGGATTTTTATTGAGCTCCACCAGGTGCTTCTGACAGGAAACACAGGTGAAAATAACCGCCAATATTATTACATAAATCTTATTCATATCGAAAAGTTTATAGATACTTAGAATGTTACGTTTAATTTAATACCCACGGGTATGGTCCAGGGCGTTACATTGTACCGCTCGATACCCTGCTTAAACTGTATCCCACCCTGAACGCCTGTTGTAGGCTGGTAGGCATTCTCGGGATCAATACCGATCTTGGCCTTTGTCCACAGGATCACATTCCTTGTATAAACTGAAAAACTGATATCTTGTATTTTTAACGACTTCACCAGCGACTGCGGCAAACCGTAAGAAAGGGATAACTCTCTTAACTTAATATAGGAAGCCGAGAATAAAGTGGGTTCGGTAAAATCCCAGGGGTTACTTACCGCATACAACATGGGAATGGTTTTATTGGGATTGGAAGGATCATCCATACCAAGTATATTTTCACCCAGGTTTTCAGCATACCCGGTGGGGTTGCCATTGGCATCCCATCCCGTAGCATATACGCCCGGTGCAAACATTCCGCCATAAGGAAGATTAAACCCTGATATGATCACGGGATAGCTTGCACGCTCCGGCGTAGGCCAACCTACTCTTATAAATCTTCCGTCATGCACCTTTATCAGCTCATCCTGGTGGTCAACCAGGTAATCACGCAGCTCTTTACCGCTCATGGTACCCGGATCCCATAAATTATCAAATTGCAGCGAAGCCCTGCCGTCCTCAATACCATACCGGTAAGTTTGAGAAACGAACTGCCCGCCATTCCTCCAGTCAAACGTAGCGTTCAGCGTCCAGTTTTTCCATGACACCGAAGTTTGCGCGCCCAGTATAAAGCGGGGATTAAAATTCCCTATTTTATTTTTAGTAGCCAGCGCATCCAACGCCACCCATTTGGCGCCATCCTCATTACCCGCATCCAGCAGCGGCCAGCCGTAATACGGAGAAGACTTATCTTCTACTACCCGTAATTTAGGACCATAAATATCTCCCACCTCTTCTCCCAAAAACGTATAAGCACCCCCCTTGGCATCTTCCCAATAGGTAAAATAAGGCATTTCATCAATCAGCTCTATTACTTTGGTGCGGTTGCGGGTAAAGTTGAAGCTGAGATCCCAGCGCCAGTTCCTGGTTTGAACGGGTGTTCCACCTACAGTAAGCTCAACGCCCGAGCTGCGAAGCAACCCTGCATTGATATTTTTTAAGGCGTATCCGCTGGAGGGAGGCAGACCGGTATTGAATATCTGGTTTTTATTATCTACAGAATAATAGGTGGCGGCCAAGCGGAACCTGTTCTTAAAAAGATTAACATCAACACCCGCTTCGTAGGAAGTAGCCAATTCCGGCTTAAGATTTTCGTTCAGCAATATGCTCGAAGTGGTCAGCCTTGGTACTTCGCCCCAGGCGCCCGCGTTAGCCAGGACGCTATATAACATATGCGGACTGGCATCATTGCCTGCTTGCGCATAACCTCCTCTTAGCTTGATCAGGTTAATATTTTCCGAAGTAACTCCCAGTATTTCATTCATCAGGACACTCAAGGAAGCTGAAGGATAAAAATAGGACTTGGCGCCCGGCAGGGTACTCGACCAGTCCTTACGTCCGCTTACATCCAGGTAGACCATATCCCTGAAGCCGATCGTTGCCATGGCATACAAACTGTTCACACCTTTCTCGAAATGGCTGCTGGAATAGTCAAGGTTTGCCGGCAGTATATTTTGAATGGTAAATACGCCCGGTACAATAAGCCCTGTTCCATTTTTAGTAGCCACTTTTTCAACGCCACCGTTCAGGTAACGGGCGTTTCCTCCCGCCGAAACTGAAAAATGAAATGCATTCACCTCTTTTTTATAGGTAAGCAGGAAATCTGCGTTGCTTTCAAAGTTATTGATACCGATTAAGCCATAAGCACCCCTGGGATCATTGGTATAACCATTGGCCATTTTCGTCTCTCTTTTCTCGCTGTAATTGTCGATCCCGTAACGAAGCATCAGGCTGAGATCGCGGGCGATCTGCCAGTCTGCCTTCAGGTTGCCGTATACCCTGTCCCTTACAAAGGAATTGTTTACCTCATAAGCCAGGAAATAAGGATTATTAACAGAGGGATGCGTTGATCTTACCGCCAGTCCCTCCAACCCGGGTTGCCAGTAATCTTTCAGCTCGCGAATATCTGTATTGGGCGTTATGGCGTATGCCCATTGAAGCGGGTTAGCGCCTCTTTCCCCGGCAGGACGGTTATTAGACCTGTTCCGGCTGAAATCTATATTGGTGCTCAGGCTGAAATTATTGGTCACTTTAAGTGAAGAGCTGAGGTTAAGGGTATTACGGAACAGGTCTGAATTAGGAACAATGCCCTTATTGCGCATATCGGACAGGGAGATACGGTAATTAATTTTTTCCGTACTGTTGGCTACAGAAACACCATTGGTAGTAGTGATACCTGTCTGAACAAAATTTCTGACATTATTAGGATGCGAAACCAATGGAATGGCGATTTGCTTACCGTTTTCGTCTAAGGGACTGTTCCATTGTATGGCATAATATCCTCTATCCAATTCAGGACCGCCGGCTCCGCCCGATTCATCAATAATAACATAATCGGGGTTAAAACGCTTATCCGATACGCCTAAGGGATCGGTAAGCAGGTTACCCGATATAGAAACAGGCGTGGCAGGAAAAACACCGCTTGCAAACTTCGTCTGCCATTCCAGAAACCTGTACGGCTTTTCAAAAACTGTGTTGGAGATAAAATTAACCGTTGTTTTTTTAAGTCCTTTTCCGCTTTTGGTAGTAATGAGCACTACCCCGTTGCCGGCCCTGGAACCATAAAGCGCTGCAGCGCTGGGTCCTTTAAGCACAGACACATTTTCGATATCATCGGGATTGATACCTCCGATAGCGTTCCCGTAATCCACGCGGTTGTCATTACCTACCTGCGTCACATTATTCAGGGTATTAGCGATAGGAACCCCGTCTATCACAAACAGCGGCTGATTATCGCTGCTCAGGGAGGTGGCGCCGCGGATGATCATGCTCACCGAAGAACCTGCTGCTCCCGTTTGATTAATGGTGACACCGGCTACTTTACCCGACATCGCATTCAGCACATTCTCCTGTGCCACACGGTTCATTTCTTTACCGGCTACTTCTTCAACAGAGTAACCCAGCGATTTTTTTTCACGGGTGATACCCAGTGCAGTGACCACCACGCCCGAAAGCTCCTGCGCATTGCTCTCAATAACAGCATCCACCACCGAACGGCCCGATACGGTCAGCTCCACTGTTTTATACCCTACAGAACTAAATACCAGCACACTGTTCGCGTTCCTGACGGTAATGGTATAATTACCGTTATTATCGGTGGTGGTGGCATTTGATGTGCCTTTTTCTGTAACAGTTACGCCTGTAACAGGTCCATTTTCATCCGTCACCGAACCGCGCACGGGAAAGTCTGCCGCAACAGCAGACAAATGTAAAAATAATACCAGGCTCAAGAAGAACAGCAATCTGCCGGTAAAGCAACAAGTCCTCATAACAATTTGATTGGTTTAAAGGAAAGAATTTTGTTTTCAAGTTAAGATCATACGCCGGTTACTGCTTTTCCAGCAAAAGATTCATGGGCACATCGCCCAAACCGGGAAGCGTGATAAGAAGTGAAAGATTCAGCTTCGTTGCCGTAATATCATTGATCCAATGCGGATCTCTTTTATCTTTCTCAGGGAACAACGCCAGTACGGAACTGTATACTTCCGTGTCCCAGGTACCCGATTTGCCTGCTACCAGTGGTGAAACCCCTCCGGGAAATTCAGTAATTCCCTCTATGGCATAGGTACCATCATTGTTGAAATTATAGGTATTGTTACGGGTATATATGAACGGGTTACCACCCAGCGCTCCCAACAGCATATTAATAATAGGGTCATCCAGCATACTGCTGCCCGCCGTAAGCGGAATTTTATTATCCCCGACTTTTACTTCAGTAGATACGCCTAATGTTATATCCTTTTGCTTCCAACTGCCCGTCACCCATTCCTTTTTGGCGGTCGCCAGGTCTTTTTGAGGCGCATCTTCTTTTTTACAGGAAGATGTTATAAGCATTGTGAAAGCAAGCAATAACATCAAATTCGATAATCGCTTTTGCATGAGTAAACGGTTGTTTGGTTTATGGTTTCAGTTATACATTACAATGGCGCCGGGTTCATAGGTTGCCATCCACTAAATATTAACATACGTTCGTTATTTTAACAGGCAAAAAAAATATCCCGCTAACGGATGTCAATCTTAAGCAAATCTATATTCATCTCAAATGTTATTTCTTATGAAAAGAATAGCAAAAATTACTTTACAAAAATGCAAAACCTGTCATGTATCTCCCGTTTACACCGGTCGCTGTCCAAATAGTCACATCTGCCTTCTCAGGCTTAACATGGCCCGGAAAGCAAGATTGTTGACAGATTGATAGTTCATAGACAAACGAGCGGCTATCTGCTCGTAGGTCAGCCCTTCAAAAAACCGCAGCCTTACTACCTGCTTTTGCCTGCTTGTAAGTTGCCCGATTGCCTTGTTCAGCCTGTTCTTCTGCTCTGTTGCCATGTCTGCCGAAATGATTGCCTCCTCAATATTTTCTTCCCGGAATATCCCCTGGTCTTTTTCGATCAGCTCGTTGATAATGACCTTTGATTTTACCTTTTTTAGGATAATGCTCTTCAGCACCTTTACCAGGTAACTATAGGTGTGCTGCACATCCCCGATGCTGGCGCGGTAATGCCAGACTTCAATGAATACATCCTGCAAGGCATCTTTAGCCAGTTCCCGGTTATCCGTCATCTTTAAAGAAGCCTGGAATAACCGGTCTATATAAGTGTCATAAAAATATCCCAGGGCTCCGGGGTCACCGGATTTTAACTGCTTCCAGCAGGCAGTATCATTTAGGTAAGTACATTGAGGCATACAACTAAAAATAAGCAGTTAAAAAAATAATTTTATTCAAATCCATTTCTCCTTTCCTGCTATGATTTCAAAGTTCAATTTTATTCCAATTTTAAAAAATGACCAATAGTAATTCTTATGAAAAGGATGGCTAAAATTATTGTACCAATTTGCAATAATTACTATTGCAGCATCGGGGTGTTTTTAAAAACATCGCACACGGCTTATACTGTGCTTAACTTCTGACGAATAACGCCCGCCAAAGGACGGCTGTTTTTCTATGGTTATATTTACCGTATAATATTATGACGGACAAAACGAAAGTCCTGCGGGGAGCTTACCTGTGTCTTCCAGCCGACTGCAGGTAACGGAGTAACGCAACCGGAAGATCTGTTTGAATAATATTGGTTTGCTTCAACAATAGCAACTGTGGAAACCCTTCGCCGGGCTTTGTTTTCTCAGCCTCGTCAATTTTGCCCAATGCATTCATCCATACCCGTTTACCGCTGTTCCTGATAGTAACCATCAGGGAGTCGGTATAAAATTTATGATCGCCGTGCACCGCCGGTATCTTATAAGGCAAAGAAAGGATGGCGTTTACATCGTCGCTGTTGTAAGCCCTTGCCAGGTATTGGATCCGTTTGTTGAAACGGTTGTATATCGCCGCATCTTTGTAATCGTACAAAAAGAAAAGACACTGCTCTTCCATCTTCATCTTCCGGATCAGCTTTGCCGTTGACCTTGCAGCCCTTCTACCCTCCGCTTTATAGTCTATATCCAGCATTATTTTCCCTTTTACGAGCTGCAATACCTCCTTCAAGGTGGGGATCTTTTCCTGGGTGACCTGTCCATTGTGCACCAGCCGCAATTGCTGCAGTTCAGCAAATGACTTCTCCGCTACCAGTCCCGTGCCGTTGGTTGTCCTGTCCACGGTTTTGTCATGCATAATCACCAGCACACCATCTTTTGTTTCCCGTATATCCAGCTCTACAATGTCTATTCCCGAATGGATCGTTTCCCGGATCGCTGCAAGGGAATTTTCCGGAAGGTCGGGATGGGATGCCCTGTGTGATGCAACCAGTATCCGGTCGGGGCGATGATGAAAATCGTATAAAATACTATCAAGGCTGGACTGGGCGGTAACCCCGGCATATACCAGGGTCATTGCCCATATCAGGGTTAATTTTTGAAGCATAATTTAAAGCGTTAATCAGCGGCGTTCCTATCTTCCTCCTGTTACTTCATTAATGGGCTGACCTATTGAGCCGCTGGGCATCTGTATGCGAAGCAGGGCTGCCACAGTAGGTGCAATATCCGTCATCCCGGTAACCCGGTTGGTATACCCCGGCCTGATCTTCCAGCCCATCCAGACCAGCGGAATATGCGCATCATAAGGATACCAGGTGCCATGCGTCGCGCCTTTAATATTTCCACCTTTCCAGGTCGGCTGGATGATGATCATAAAGTCTCCGCTGCGTTTTACATTATAACCTTTTATCAGCATGCTCTTCATCGGCTCGGGCAGGGCTGCTTCTCCCAACGATTCAAGCGCTACCACATTGGCAATACCCGGCGCCTTTAGCAGAATATCCTTTACTATTTTCTCCACCTCTTTCCTGTCTGCCTTTTTTGCATCCAGCTCGGCCCAGTTCATATATATCTGGTAGTTGGTGAAAGAAAGAACAGGTTTTTCAACACCATATTTTTCTTTTAAGGCGCTTACCAAAGGTTCGGCGTAGTCCTTATCTACCAGCGCACCTGAAGGCATTTTGTTTGCCAGGTAAAATCCCGGGGATTCGGAAACGCCATGATCGGCCGTAATGAAATACAGGTAATTGTTTTTTCCGAAACGTTTATCCAGGTAAGCGAAGAAGGCGGCGAGGTCCCTGTCCAGGCGAAGATAATTGTCTTCTACCTCTACAGAGTTAGGACCATAAGTATGCCCGATGGCATCGGGGCTTGACAGGCTGATGGCTATGAAATCTGTTACTTTGCCGCCACCCAGGTTATATCCTTCAATTGCTGCTTTGGCAAAATCCAGCGTCAGTGTATTGCCGAAAGGCGTCGTTCTGATAGCCCCATAGTTTTTCCCTTTGAACTGTTTGAGGCGATGCGGGAACACGGGCTTTTCATCCCCGTTAGCAGTATTCTCATAACTCATGTCATCTGCATCGCTCAGGGTATAAGTATTAATCGGAAAGAGTGTTTCCCAGTCATTGTTATAATAAGTGTCTACAACTTTTTTATCATTAAACTTTTTGGCCCATTCCGGGAGATCTTTCATATAATAAGTGCTGGTAACAAAGTTCCCGTCTTTACCATTGAACCAGAATGCACCGGTAGCAGTATGCCCTGCGGGAAATATGGCAGCACGGTCCTTTATAGCTACTCCCACGGTTTTGCTCTGGAAGTTGGTAGCAATGCGTAACTGGTCTGTGATGGTAGTAGCTAAATTGTGGTGCGGAGACATGGCTTTATCGCCGGGAGACCCCACCAGCGCATAGTTATCATCCTCAACACATTCAACGTCCCTGCCTTTGGTCCTGTCATACCATCCGTTGCCCACCACACCATGAATGGCAGGAACAGACCCGGTATACACGCAGGTGTGCCCGCAGGCGGTGATGGTAGGAGAATAGTCTATCAGTGTATTTTCGCAGGAAAAGCCTTCTCTGATCAGCCGCTTAAAGCCACCATCCACATAACGGTCCTGGTACTTGTATAAATAATCCCATCTCATCTGGTCTACCATCATGCCCACTACTATTTTGGGCTGCGAAGGCGCAGTATTTTGTGCAAATCCGGATTTGAAAGCAATTAAAAGAAATAACACTACGATTTTTACAGGTCTCATCATAAAAGTGATTTAGAGATTCGAAAACAGGTCATAAATGTAAGGCTTACATTTAAGAGTTACTTAAAGAAATTGTTACTTTTAAGAGTAAAGTTCAGTAGCATATATACTCATTACACACTATACGCGTGGTAATCCCTGCTCTTTTACAACAGCAGCCTCCCGATGTTCCAACGCCAGGTTCAGGAAATTCGGTAAAATGTGGGAGTAGGTCCATAGTATTTTATCGGGATCATTCAATTGTTCTATCATGGAAGCCCACTTGGCTTCCCCATGCGCTTCGATCACTGCCTGTTTTTTATCCTCACGCTGCAGGTACATGCTCATACCTATGGCATCGGCTTCCGGATGGAATTGCGTACCGATCATATATTCGTTAAAACGCACGGCCATGATCGCCCGCTCCAGCGGCACATGCGGACGTTCTTTTTCGATGCATAATATCGAAGCGCCGAGCGTATCCAATACGTTCTGATCAGGAGCCGTAACCTGGAAATCCCTGCTATCCACCGCATAAAAAGGATCATCGAGCCCTTCAAAGACCGGCTCATGTACCCCGGCTTCCAGCGGGTGAATAGGAAACACACCAAAAGAAGTGGATCTCCGCCTGCTTACCTGAGCGATCTTCAGATGCCGGCAGACCAGCTGATAGGAATGACAGATGAGGAAAACAAATTTCCTGACAGGATGAATACCGCTTTTATTCCATTGCTCTACAGCATTCAGCCAGCTAAAGTACGCTGCTTCCCAGTCAGAGCCCTCAGATTCAAGCGGGCTGCCGGGTCCGCCGCTGGATATGTAAATATCATAAGTCATATCCGGCACTTCCAACTTCTGCCGGACATCAAATTCATCCCACTCTATATCCAGGAAATTAGCTTCACCATATTGGTTGATGATCTCTCGTATACACCGCATCCCCTGATTGGCTACCCCGTTGTTTAAATCAAGTATAGCCACCCGAATAGGTTTTTTCTCGTTATCAGGCATCGGCCAAAGATACAAATTTTCATTTTTCCGATACAAACAGGTCCAGGATATAAGATGCATACCGCAAGTTACAAGACACAGGGATGCAAGACTGCAGGATGCATGTTTCAAAACGGAGGGATTGACCTGTACAACCTTACCCGGAACCTGTTTACCTGAGACTTGTGCACCTGCAACCTGATACCTCCACCTGCATCACCACACCAGTCTCGCTATCCGCCCGTTGGCTCCGGCCAGAAATACATGTTTACCGTTTTTCGCTTTCCTGCATACATGGAACCCCTCTGTACTGACCAACTTCCAGTTGTTTCCGCCATTTGAAGAAATATCTACCCCCGAAGTGCCGCAGGCTATCAATTTGTTCCTGCTGATAAATTCAATACAGCTGCGATACCCTGAAGGTCCGTTTTCCGGCGCTTTCCAGGTTTTTCCACCGTCGTGGCTGAGAGCACAATTTCCGTTCTTTACTGTATCGGCCGCATAATCACCGCCCGCCACTGCCAGCCGGGAAGCGGTCTTACGCTTTCTACCGTTATACACCGCCAGCGAAAAAGCACCCGTTGTTTCTTTTCCCTGCAACAGCGGCAGGTCATAATGGTTATCCCGGATAAAGATCCTGGAGCACATTCCCCCGGTCACAAACGCGGCTTCAGACAATGAGATCGCCCGTATATTAGTGCCGCTTGCTGCAAACATGGCTTCCCCTTTTTCTGCAACCGGGCGGTTCACTTCGGGAATTTTCTGCCAGCTATTGCCACCATCAAAAGTGCGGATGACAAAGATCTTTCCGTCTGCAGGATCACCTACAACAATTCCGCTATCTTCATTCCAGAACTCCATCGCATCCATGAATATGTTCGCATCATGCCCTTCAAACACCACCTTCCAGGAAGTTCCGCCATTAATGGTTTTCAGAATATATCCCGGACTGGCAACTCCCATGATAATTGCTGTTACCCCGTCAAAAGCCTCGATATCCCTGAAGTCCACCTGTTCAAATCCCGCCACCTGCATCCACAACCAGGTCTCTCCGCCATCTACAGACCTTCCCACCGTACCCCCCGAGCCGCTTACCCAAATCACCCGGTCATCTACCACGCTGAGCCCCCTGATGGAAACACCGGTATTTTCAGCGAGTATTTTTATCTCCTGCGCAATAATTGCCTCGAAACATAACAGGTAAAAAAACAGGAAGAAACCCTTTTTATACATCCATTACTTTTTAATGATCAATTCAAAGCACATTCAACCGCTTGTTCAGTACCGCCCTGTAGGCATCCGCTACCGGCACGGACCGGCCGTCAATTACCAGCACACCGTCCCGGATGCCGTCAATTTTATGGATGGCCACAACATAGGAACGATGGACCCGTATGAACCTCGAAGCGTGCAATCGTTCTTCTACCGTTTTTAACGTAGCGTGAATGGCAAAAAACTTTTGTGAAAGATGAAGCTTTACATAGTCGCCCATAGCCTCTGCAAACAAAATATCATCCATTTTTATTCTACGGATGACATTGGAATCCCGGATAAAAATAAATTCATCTGTCTCTACTTTCACCTGCTCCTTCTTTGCTTCCAGCACTTCCCGTGCCTTATCTATAGCCTGCAGGAACCGCGTAGTTGTCACAGGTTTCACAATATAGTCAACAACATTGAGCTCAAAAGCTTCTACGGCATAATCATTTTTTGACGTGGTAAAAATAATCAGTGGTGCAGGCTTACCCAGATTTTTGGTCAGTTCCAGCCCCGTCATGCCAGGCATTTCTATATCCAGCAATAACAGGTCTACCTTTTGATCCCTCAGAAAGTTATAGGCATCTATAGCGCTGGCACAATCTCCTGCAATATTCAGGTCCCCGACCTGGCTGGCTAATTGTTGCATAGTGACCCTGGCGATCTTATTATCATCAACAATCAAACAATTCATGAGCTTCTATTTGTTTGTTACCGGTTGTAAAGATCTATACAGGTAAATTTAAAAAAATCATGCAATCCGGCCCATTGGGCGCATTTTCAATTTTCCGTCCCCTACAAATTTTCCGGTCGGCGAGATACGAACCGGTAGCAGCGGCGGCAGACTGGGGGCGACACCCGCCTGCAGAGAATACATCCCGACTATTCCCGCAGCGGTAAATCTTAAAGCGCTATCTGTTCTCCTTCACGGATTTCATCACTGGCTTTCTTAACCAATGTATCCCCGGGCGCTACCGCACCGAAAATTTCAATATCCTCGTTTACAGTTCGCCCGGTTTGTACCGGTATTTTCGCTGCCCGCCCGTCTTTTACTTTTATGACATACACATTCTCCTGGCTGCTTATTACTGCCGTCCGCGGCGCTACAATGCTGCTGTCGCTGCCCGGCAGCCGGATATCTACGTTGGCGATCATACCGGGCAATAGTTTCCGGTCATTATTTGCTACATCTATTTCCACCCGCTGGGAACGGATCCTGGAATCCAGGGCCCCTGCCAACCGCTGCACTGTGCCGGAGTATACCATACCGGGCATTGACCTGATGGTGAAATCAATTTTATCATTCACACGCAGGTATTGGTTATAAGCTTCCGGCACCATTACGACCAGCCTGAGCTTTTTTTGCGTCTGAAGCGTAAAAATAGGCTGTTCGGAGCCTTTGCCTGCGGGACCTACATAGGCGCCGGTGCTTACATTCCTGGCGGTGATGATACCTGCAAAAGGTGCCCGGATGGTAAGGTAGTTCTTATTGTCGGTGATTTCCCGTTCAGAAGCTTTGGCAGCCTGCAACTGGGCAAAGTCGGATTTCTGACGCGCCAGCGCCATATCCAGATCATTCGGGGAAATGGTACCCGGGGTTTTGCTGGTTTCCAGCAGCCGTTCGTAATTTGCTTTGCTGGCGGCATAGGCAGCTTCCAAAGCCTGCAGCCTCGAAGCGGCGCCTGAAAGCTGCGCGTTGATCTCCGGGGCATCCATCACTGCCAGCAGCTGTCCCTGGCTTACTTCTGAACCTACATCCACATGCAGCTTCTGCACAAAGCTGCTCACCTTGGCATAGAGATCTACCTGCTGGTAAGCGATCAATTCGCCCGGTATCTGCACGGAGCCGGATAAACGCCCCTTTTGCGCCACCCATACTTCTGTAACCTGTGGTTCATCCACCGGTTCTTCTTCTGCTGTTTCTTTAGGGCCGCAGGCAACAAAAGCAGCTGCAAAAAACAAAAAAGATAACGATAACCTATACGCTAAACAAATGCCCGTTCCGGTAAAAAATTTTATAAACATCGGTTCTATTTATCAGATGATTGATCAATATAGAATTTACTTTCCGGGTCTTCCGGATCCAGCGAAACAGACCGGGTGGTAGTACGGTATTGTACCCACGCAAAAACCAGCGGCAGGAAAACCAATACAGCAACGGTAGAAGCAATCAGCCCCCCGATAACGGCTCTTCCCAGCGGAGACACCTGATCCCCTCCTTCTCCATGCCCTATTGCCATTGGCAACATACCCATGATCATGGCCATACTGGTCATGACAATGGGACGTAACCTTAATCCGGCTGCTTCTTTTGCAGCCGCAACCGAATCGCCGTTGTGCTTACGCAGGTGCTCTGCATTTGTGATCATCAGCACGGCATTGGCAATAGACACTCCTACCGACATGATAATTCCCATATAGGACTGCAGGTTCAATGTGGACCCGGTGATCATCAACAAGCCCGTTGCCCCCACCACTACCGCAGGAACTGTTGCCAGTATGATCAACGGTACTTTAAAAGATTGAAAATTGGCAGATAACATCAAAAAAATAACCACAATGGCCACGATCAACCCTGATTGCAGGCTGCTGAGCGTTTCCGTTAATACAGTGCTCAGCCCGATGCGGTCAATAAATAATCCGCGGGGCAGCTCCCCCAGGGATGCGATCACTTTCTCTACATCTCCGGTAGCCGTACCCAGGTCTTTATTAAAAAGACTGGCAGTTACAGAAACGTAAGGCACCGCGCCCAGGTTGTCATTTTCCCCATAGGTAGTATCAGGCGTAATAGTAGCCACATCTCCCAGTACAGGACGCACCGCATTCCGCTGAACAGGTATGCCTTCCATGTCTTTTATGGTGTTCATCTGGTTAAGCGGC
>Ga0222429_100764_pt1 | contig 14103 bp, 12 predicted proteins | sample 1B50Ametagenome_FD_182475 | JGI IMG/M metagenome (GOLD analysis project Ga0222429, IMG submission 182475) | Enriched microbial communities from leaf-cutter ant dump, University of Wisconsin, Madison, United States - 1B50A (version 2) | ecosystem: Environmental > Terrestrial > Nest > Insects nest...
AAAAGAAAGAACCTTTCAGGTTGTTCAAGACCTACAAAGTATGTGCGATGGCAGGTTCCCTGGGTCCAAAAAGAATGCAGGGAGATTACCAGGTGCCCGAAGGCTTTTACTATATCAATGAATTCAGGCCTAATAGCGTATATCACTTGTCGTTAGGGTTGAATTATCCCAATGCTTCAGACAGGATGTTAAGCGACTCCCTGTATCCGGGCGGCGACATTTATATACACGGTTCCTGTGTTACAGAAGGTTGTATACCCATTACCAACGACCAGATAGAAGACCTGTATATTATTACGAGTTATGCTCATGCCAACGGCCAGGAGTTCATTCCTGTACATATTTTCCCCATACAGTTCAATAACCCTAAGAGCACAGCGTACCTGGAACGGTTTGTAAAGACTTACCATAGTTACAAGCCACTGGTGGAAAGCTTACGATCGGCATACCAGTACTTTGATAAGTATAAGCAGGTGCCTGTAGTGGTTCTGAATCCGAAAGGACAGTATATGCTCACCGAAACGCAGCCGGCAGCTACGGTTGCTGCCACGGAAGCAAAGCCAAGGGGGCTGACACAAAAAGAAAAGCCGCTTCCATTATCAGAATCGGATATTGCCAGGGTGGTCAATAACCAGCCCCAGTATCCCGGGGGGGTAAAAGCATTTCAGACTTTTCTGGAAGACCTGAATAAGGAATTGGTGCCCTTGCTGGACGAAGGGCAGCGGGCTGCCTATCTCACCGTGGATTATATCATTGATAAGGAAGGGAAGCCTGTATATGCCAAAGTGATAAAGGGGGGAAACGATGATATGAATGAGCTGCTGGAACAAAAGTTTGAAAATATGCCGTCATGGAAGCCTGCGGTACGACAGGAGGCGCCCGTGGCCTTCAGGATGAAACAAACAATTGTGGTGGAAGCAGCAACGCCGTAACAAAAGGAGACTTTCTCAAAAACCATTTTGCCGGCGCTGTATTCTTTGGTAACTTTTGCCCTAAATTAAAGTTACCACGATGAAATCGATTGTAAAAGGCCTGGCGCTTGCACTGGCATTTTTTTCTATTAATTACCATTCATTTGCGGATGTCCGGCTACCTGCCGTATTCTCTGATAATATGGTTTTGCAGCAGCAATCCGCTGTTACCATATGGGGATGGTGCTCTCCAGCTGAAAAAATTTACGTGACCAACTCATGGAGCAATACGGTGGACTCCACCGGGGGAAACGGGTTTGCCAAATGGAAACTGACGGTAAATACGCCGGCTGCGGGCGGTCCTTATACATTAACTATTAAAGGTAGCAATACCATAACGCTGAAGAACGTGATGATAGGAGAAGTATGGGTATGCTCAGGACAGTCGAACATGCAATGGAGCAGCCTGAACGGGATACAGGAGATAGATGCTGCGTTGCCGGATGCCGCCAACGCAAATATTCGATTTTTCCAGATCCCGCAAACTACTGCTGAATATCCGCAGGATGATTGCCCTGCAACATGGACGCAGTGTAATGCCAGAACATTAAAAAGTTTCTCTGCCGTGGCTTATTTCTTCGGGAAAAAGTTGCAGGCAGACCTGAATGTTCCGATAGGACTCATAAACACCAGTTGGGGAGGTACGCCTGCAGAGGTGTGGACGCCGGGAGAGCTGGTAGAAAATGATGCCGAGCTGAAGGCTGCCGCTGAAAAGCTTACCCCCGTTAACTGGTGGCCTACCGTGCCGGGCGCAACCTATAATGCGATGATAGCGCCTGTAACCCCGTTTAACATTGCCGGTGCCATCTGGTACCAGGGAGAATCCAACGTGGGCACATCTCAAACTTATGACAGGCTGATGCGTACCATGATAGGCAGTTGGAGAAAAGCCTGGAATAAGGACATCCCGTTTTATTATGTGCAGATCGCTCCTTTTACCTATGGGGCAAAACATACCGGCGCCTTATTGAGGGAGGCGCAAACCAAAACGATGGAATATCCCAAAACGGGGATGGTTGTTATTACCGATCTCGTTGAAAATGTAAAGGATATTCACCCCAGGCAAAAGAAAAAAGTAGGAGAGCGACTCGCCGGCTGGGCATTGGCTGAAACCTATTCAAAAGCAGGGGGTAGCTATAAAAGTCCGGTTTATAAAAGTTTCGATATCAGTAAGAACAAGATGACCGTACACTTCGATCATGCCGAAGACGGGCTGGTGCTGAAGGCAGGTGACAAAAAAGCAACTGAATTTTACATTGCAGGCGACGACAAGGTGTTTGTGCCGGCGGATGTAAAAATAGAAGGGAACACGGTAGTGGTTTCAAATAAGCAGGTAAAAAGTCCTGTAGCTGTGCGCTTTTCATTCAGTAATACGGGCATGGGAAATATTTTCAATAAGGCCGGATTGCCAGTAAATCCTTTCCGCACCGATAATTGGGAAGTAGATACCGGTAAGGAAGAATATAAATGACGATCAGGAAGTAATATTATGCATAGCCGGCCATGGTCAACCGCCGGCTATCTTTTTTATACCCGTCTCCGGGTTGCGTTAAAACAAGCAGTAGTTGGAAGCAGAAAATAAAAAGCCGGAATTTGAATTTGCCGATAGCGGATTGTTACGTTACGTCCGTCCCGCGTTGGGCCTGGTGCTGTATTTCCTTATCTATTATTTTGTTTTCAGGGACAAACCCTTATGGATCATTATTATTACCTGCATCGTATTGCTGCACGAGACGGGGCATTTCCTGGCCATGAAATACTTTGGCTACAGAGATGTGCAGATGTTCTTTATTCCTCTTCTGGGTGGTTTTGTTTCCGGGGCCCCCAAAAAAGTATCCCAGAGGCAAAGAGTGATTACGCTTTTTGCAGGACCTGCGCCCGGCATCCTGCTTGGACTGGCCGCTCTCTTGCTTTTTCACTATACGGGCGGGCGTTTTTATTACCAGCTGGGCTTTTTTATGATTGTATTAAATGCCTTTAATTTGCTGCCGGTAACACCGCTTGACGGAGGTCAATTGCTGGAGAATCTATACGGGAAAAAAATATGGATATTGCAGCCGGTATTTTTGATATTGGCAGGCTTGTTTATTTTTGGTATGGCAGTAAAAACAGGAAATCCCTGGCTGCTGATCTTTGTCTGGCTGGTTGTTTTCCGGGTCAGGAGAATATTGAATATACTGTCTGTCCGTAAAGCAATGGATAAAAAGGGCATTATATATAATATATCCTACGAAATGCTGACAGATCACTCCTATATGGAGATAAGAAAGCTGCTTGTTGCAAGGATAAATTCGTTGCGGCATTTTGATGCGGAAAAAACCGGCGATGATGAATCTCCGGTAGTAAAATGGATGCAAAAGGTACTGATACCTCCTGTGGAGAAAGATATGAGCCATGTACAGATCATTATTTCTACTGTGATATGGCTAATATTGCTGGTCATACCACTGGTATATCTTATCAAAGATTTTTCAATCAGGCTTTTTCTTTTATAGGGAAGGTCTTAAAACCATATTATATGTTCGATAGTTACAAGTTTACGGTTGCGGAACGGTTCCTCCAGTATGTACAGATCGATACCCAATCCGATCCTGCATCTTCCACCGTTCCCTCAACAGAAAAGCAGAAAGACCTTTCAAGGTTGCTGGTGGAAGAGCTTCAGGAACTGGGTATAAAAGACGCTTCGCTGGACGAGTTTGGTTATGTATACGCTACTTTGCCTGCCAATACTGATAAAGAGGTTCCTGTAATTTGCTTCTGCGCACATGTTGATACATCCTCTGATTGCAGCGGTGCCGGTGTAAAGCCGTTGATTCACTGGAACTATGGCGGGCAGGATATCGTGCTGCCGGATGATCCTTCGCAGGTGATATCTCCCAACGATCATCCTTACCTGAAGGAAAAAGCAGGGGATGATATTATAACAGCCTCGGGTACTACTTTGTTAGGAGCAGACGATAAGGCGGGGGTAGCCGTGATCATGGATATGATCCACTACCTGGTAAATACCCCAGATATCAAGCACGGGACCATCAGGATATTGTTTACCCCGGATGAGGAGATCGGACGGGGAGTAGATAAAGTGGATATGCAGAAGCTGGGGGCAGATTTCGGGTACACGCTTGATGGCGGGGAGCTGGGTTCTTTTGAAGATGAAACATTTTCTGCGGATGCGGCTACTGTCACTATCGCGGGGGCAAGCGCTCATCCCGGTTATGCAAAGAATAAGCTGGTGAACGCGCTGAAAGTAGCCGCCAGCTTCCTGGAAGCGCTTCCTACCAACGGATTGAGCCCGGAAACAACGGAAGGCAGGGAAGGTTTCGTGCATCCGGTACGGGTAAGCGGGATCGCAGAAAAAGCAACCATTGAGTTTATCGTCCGGGATTTTAATACCCGTAAGCTCGGCGAGTATGAAACCATGCTGGAGCAAACGCTGAATCATACGCTGAGCAAGTACCCGGGCGCTACCGGTTCCATGGAGGTGCGGGAGCAGTACCGTAATATGAAGGAAGTGCTGGATCATCACCCGCAAGTGAGCGACTATGCGCTGATGGCCATAGAAAGAGCCGGCATCACACCTATCCGCACCAGCGCCAGGGGTGGCACCGACGGATCCCGGTTGTCTTTTATGGGGTTGCCCTGTCCCAATATCTTCACGGGTGAAATGGCTTTTCACGGAAAGCATGAATATGTGAGCATACAGGATATGGAAAAAAGTGTGCAAACTATTGTGCACCTGGTCATGATCTGGGAAGAAAAAGCCGGAGGGTAACAAATCACCGATGTTAAGGAGCAATATTGCATACCTGTTCCCCTTTCTGCTCATGCTGGTCTTTTCGTGTGCCGGGCAAACCCGGAACAGCGACAGGTTCCCGGAAATATTAGGATGGGTAAGCGACTATGACAATTTATATACCCCATCAGAAAAGCACTCCCTGGATAGCTTGCTGACATCTTTTGAAAAGCAGACTACCATTGAGATCGCCCTGGTGACCCTGCGTCCCGATATGCTGAAAGCAGATAGTACCAGTCTTAAGGAATATTCGCTGGCAATGGCAAATGAGTGGCGTGTAGGAAAAAAGGATACCAACAATGGTATCTTGATCGCTATCAGCAACACATACAGAAACATCAGGATCAACAATGGATATGGAATAGAAGAAGTGATAACGGATGAAGAAACCAAAGAAATTATCGACAACGGATTTTTACCTGATTTTAAAAAGGGGAAAATGTATGAAGGTACATTCAACGGTATCAAATGCCTGATGTCAAAGCTGGTAGAAAACATGGATAAAAAGAACAGTCGTTTTTAATGAATAATGGTTCATTCGAATGAACTGTTTTGCAGGCTTACAACATTAAACCGGGTATAAAAATGAGCAAAAAAATAAAGCCATCTTCTATGGAAGCCGGTGTGGTTGGTTTGGGACTCATGGGCTGCAGCATCACTACCTGCTTGTTGATAGCCGGGCACAAGGTAATAGCAGTAGCACCTGTTTCCACAGATATGCAACATGCGGAAAAAAGGATCAGGACACATCTTAAGCGATCGCTGAAAGAAAAGCTCGTTAAGTATGCGCCGGAACATTACCTTAAGCGGCTTACTATAACAGAGGATTATGGCATGTTAAAGCCTTGTGGTCTGGTGGTGGAATGCACATTGGAGAATATGGATATTAAAAAACAGGTGTATGGAAAGATAGAATCAGTGATCGGTAAAAACGCTATTCTGACCAGCAATACATCTGCTATTCCCATCAGCCTTTTGCAGGAGCATGTAAAGTTTCCTGCCCGTTTCTTCGGTTTGCATTGGGCGGAGCCATCGCATACTACCCGTTTCCTGGAAATCATCTGTGGAAATAAAAGTGATATTAAAAAAGGAGAATGGCTGTATGCACTCTCTCACCAATGGGGGAAAGAGCCTACCCTGGTCCGTAAGGATATCCGGGGATTTATTACCAATCGCATCATGTATGCTGCCTATCGTGAAGCGATATACCTGGTGGAGAATGGTTATGCAACAGTGGAAGATGTGGACAGGGCTTGCAGGAACAATGCCGGCTACTGGATGACGCTGGCAGGTGTTTTCCGTTGGATGGACCTGACCGGGGTGCAGGCATACCATGCTGTGATGAAAGATTTATTTCCTACTTTGTGTAACAGTACGGAAGTGCCCCGGTTGATCGATGATATTGTCAAAAAAGGAGGAAAGGGTGTGGCCAATGCCCGTGGCTTCCACCGGTATACAAAACAGGAAGCGGAACTGTGGGAAAAGACCTTTACAGATTTTACCTATGAAATAAGAAAGCTGGCATTGAAGTACCCGGAAGATGTAGTGAAGAAAAAATTAAAGGGCACCCGGAAATGATATTATGTTGATCGTAAGCACCATATGGGAATTTATCGTAGGTCACTATGGCATCATTCTCTCAGCTTTAGTTGTACTGCTGGATATCTTTACGGCTTATCGTATCGTAAGGGATACCCACAGCCCGGAAAAAACATTCGCTTACCTTTTACTTGTAGTGATACTCCCCCTGGCCGGCGCGGTTTTGTATTTTTCCATTGGCATCAACTACCGGAAGGAAAAGTTATATTCCAAAAAGGTAATAGCAGATGATAACCTTTTCCGGCGCATAGAGGAAAGGACGATGGGAGATTCCCTGAAAATTGTTGCGGAAAACAGTGACAAACTGCGGGACGTGGATGATATGATCCAACTGCTTTTAAATGATTCCAGGAGCATACTGACTTACAACGATGTGACGCTGATGATCAATGGAGAGAAAAAATTTCCCAAGGTTTTCGAAGACCTGGAAAAGGCAGAGCATTTTATACACCTGGAATATTATATCGTGGAGGAAGGAGCAATTGTGGAGCAGCTTTTTGATATCCTGAAACGAAAGGCGGCTGAAGGCGTGAAGGTGAGGTTTATTTATGATGACTTTGGCAGCCATAGCCTGAAGCGGAAACGGCTGAAGGAACTGCAGTTGGCAGGTATAGAGATATTCCCTTTTTATGAAATAAAAATTTATGCATTGGCCAACCGGCTCAATTATCGTGATCATCGCAAGATCATTATTGTAGACGGCAAGATCGGTTATATAGGAGGTATAAATTTTTCGGATAAGTATACCAACATACCATTACGCCAATTGCATTGGCGCGACACACATATAAGGCTGGAAGGCGCTGCAGTGAATAACCTGCAATATCACTTTATCGCCAACTGGAATTTCTGTTCCGGTAAGCGGCTGGAAATAGACCGGTCTGTTTTTCCGCTTGACTTTTCTGCCCGGACAGGGAAGGATCTTGTTCAGATCGTTGCCGGCGGACCTGACTACCCAAGACCCAGTATTATGCTTTCCTACTTTACTGCTATTGTCATGGCAAAGAAAAGGATCTACATCACGTCTCCCTATTTTATTCCCAATGTATCTATTTTTGACGCTCTTCAGAAAGCGGCGCTGAGCGGCAAGGATGTGCGCCTGTTGCTGCCCGGCATTTCCGATTCAAGGATTGTAAATGCAGCAGCTAAGTCTTATTTTTCTGATCTGCTGGCAGCAGGCGTCCGGATATTCCTTTATCGAAAGGGTTTTGTACATGCCAAGACCATGCTCGTAGATGATATGCTCAGCATCGTGGGAACGGCCAATATGGATGTAAGGAGCTTTGACCTGAACTTCGAGATCAACGCGGTCGTGTATAGCAACCGTATCAATAATGAATTACATGAAGCTTTTCTGCAGGACCTGGCGGATAGTGAGGAAGTAGATGCAGAGAAATGGCTGCAGAGAGGAAAAGGTAAAGAATTCTTCGATTCATGCGCCAGGTTACTTTCGCCGTTGTTATGAACTTTGTTGTGAGCCAGTGCATATGATTGAAAGAACCTTTTAAATCTTTTTTCTGCCAACTTGTCGATATAGGCTTCACTACTTAAGAACCGTTTTTCCGGAATGCTCATGGCTTTCGGCTCAAGCTGGTTCAAATAGAATTTAATAGACTTTTCCTCTTTTGTTTTTCTCAGAATATGAAAGCGATTTGGTAAAAGACACCAACAATAAGTATCCGGAAATGATGAAAGATATTTGTGATACAGACTTAAAAAGAAGGGCCGGTTGTCATCATTAAGAGATAGCTTTTTCCCGGTTGCTGGTGCGGTTGTAAATGTGATAGATGCTGTTTTCGAAAAGATTTGCAGAATATTTTGATGGGATAGGCATAGGTTTTAAACAAATATCCCTGATATTGGAAACCCTGGAGAATAATTGTATTTTTATTGTATGGAAACCAGGGAGCCGGCCGTAGCCTACGGCAAACAAAAATTTACCATTGAAGAGTACCTTGCAATGGAAGAAGCTGCCACTGAAAAAAACGAATATTACAGGGGGGAGATCTTTGCCATGTCCGGTGCCAAAATGCCGCACAATAGAATTTCCGTAAACCTGCTCATTGAATTGGGAACCAAACTAAAAGGTAAGCAATGTCAGCCGTTTGGCAGCGATCAGCGCATACATATTGAAGCCAATACACTTTTCACTTATCCCGATATCTCCATTATCTGTGGTGAACCGGAAACACTTAATAATGACAACTGGAACGTTTTAAATCCTTCCGTGCTCATTGAAATACTTTCTCCATCCACCAAAAACTACGATCGCGGTGAAAAGTTTAAGCTTTACCGGGATATACCCATCCTGAAAGAATATATACTGGTGGATTCCGAGACGATACATATTGAAATATTCAGGCTGAATGAAGCACATCGCTGGGAGCTGGAGGAATATAATGCAGCAGGAGAAATGCTTTATATAAGAACAATTAACGAGTACATTTCCTTAGCAGATATTTATGCCGGTGTGAGCTTAGACATGGCTTAGATGACGGGAACCGTCAGTTGTATCAAACCACATTGGCTTCTCTTCGTAGTGCATAAGCCAGCCTGTATTCCATAGGCGTGCGATTCATTATTTTTTTAAAGTAGCGGTTAAAGTTGGACAGGTTATTAAAACCGGACTCGTAACAAACTTCGTATATCGTTTTATCCTGCTGCAACAGCAGGTTACAGGCGTGCGATATCCTTACTTCCAGCAAAAAGCTTTTGTATGTCTTACGCGTATTGGATTTAAAATACCTGCAAAATGATTTTGGACTGAGATGAGCGATCTTTGATATCTCATCCAGCGTAATGTCATTTTGAAAATTGGTAAGCGTGTAATGGAAAATATTATTCAACCTGTTCATCTCATCTTCATCAAAACTTAAAGGATGGTACTTTGAATTAATAAATTCTTTTTGTTTTGTATGCGAGATGATCTCAAGGATCTTCAGTAATAATATGATCTTTGACGTGCCCGTGGCGTTGTGTATTTTTTTTATAAGGCTTTGTACCTGCAGCCGGGTGTCCCCGACGATCTTTAATCCTTTTTTTGCGACTTCCAGCAGGTAATTGATGTTCTTCAGCTCGGGAGAACCAAAAAAACCTTCCCCCAAAAACTCTTTTTTGAAATAAATAATACTCACCTCGGCAGAGAGTTTTGAGTCATTCATAAAATATTCCGGATCGCATCTCCACATGTGCTCCAGGTTAGAGCCCAGGAGCACCAGCTCGCCGGGTTCGAAACGTGATATATCGTTGCCGATGAATTTGGTGCCGCTTCCTTTGTGTATATATATCAACTCAATTTCGGGATGAAAATGCCACCGTGCATAAAAATTAGCACCCCTGTTCAATCTTACATTGAAGGATGATTCCGGTTCCAGTGAAACTTTTAAAAGGTGCGGTTTCATAAAATGAAAATACAAAAATTACCAGTTTTAATCAATAGGGAATAAAATGATGTTACTTTAGTATTAGGTATTGTGAATTAGTAGTCGTCTTTATTTGATAACTGCATCTAAATTTGAATTAGAGATTGCTGATTTACAAACTATTTGCTATGCTGTATGTTAATGACGTCTGCCGGCGTATATATGCCATTACCGGCTTAAACGGGGCTGATTGCATGGAGGAGCAGGACATCAGGCAACTGCCGGAAAACCTGATCTGGGATGCATTCAGGATGGGAAATGAGAAGGCTTTTACCTGGCTGTACAGTACCTATTCCACCTTGCTGTTTGAGTATGGCTGCAGATTGGCGGGAGATAAAGAACTTGTTGGAGATTGTCTGCAGGACTTTTATCTCTATCTCAGGGAGGGAAGAAGCCGGTTTGGGGAAACCAATGCCATAAAACCATATCTCCTGAGGGCTTTCAGGCGCAGGATATTTGAATATATCAGAAAAAATCAGGTTCAGGTAAGCATAGATGTTATGACGAATGCCGTACAGAGCGCTGAACCCTCCATTGAATCCAGCAGGATTTATAAAGAGATGAAATCTGCCCAGTTGGAAAAATTAAATAAGGCGCTGAAGATGCTGAAGCCCGTGCAAAGGGAGGCGATATACTATTTCTATTACAAAGGACTGGGGTATGAAAAAATAGCTGAGATATTTAATTTCTCACACGTTTCTTCAGCCAGGAGGGTAATGTACCGCAGCCTGAAACAATTGAGAGACTCCTTTCAGTATTCATCCTATTGAATGCTTTTCCGGGCACCTTTATTAAGCGACGTACAGTTGCATCCGTTGGTTACACAGGAAGCGGTTTGCTAAAGTTTGAAAGCACAAAATTTTTCCGGTAATAAGAGGTATTATTCTGATGAGTGGTCCCTTATATATATGAACGCTTGTATTGTTATGTTCTTTTAAGCAAAAACTGAAACATATGAAAATTGTACTTTTTTTACTGATGCTTTTTCTTGGTGTAATCCTATCCCTACATTTAACGATGAATGCGCAGGTAGGAGTGATGTTGAAAAATTCCAGGATGGCAAATGCCTTATTCTGGAGTATCGGCGCTGTTACCGCATTGATCGTAGGTGCTACCGCATGGGATGTGGCAGTTTTTGATAAGTTGAAAACAGTGCCGCTTTGGCTGCTGACTGCGGGTGTGATGGGAGCGCTTCTGGTGTTTGGCATAGCCTGGACCATTCCGCAGATAGGCGCCGGGCCTGCCTTTGTAATTATGATTGCCGGGCAGGTGTTGACAGGACTTATATTTTCACATTATGGCTTGATGGGATCGCCGGTAGAGCCGTTCTCGTTAATGAAAGGGCTGGGAGTGCTCCTGTTAATGGCGGGTGTTTCATTAATAACATTTGTAAAATAAATTCAGATGATGAGCGATAACAATAAATTTTCACGCAGGGGTTTTGTGTCGTTAACAGGGTTGGGGTGTGTATCTGCTTTGGTAAATCCCTCGTTTGCTGCTGCCGAGGCATCAAAAAAATCGGATATAGGGGCCACATTTATTTTGTGGGGCTATGATGCCAGGGTGCTGGAGCCGGCTGTTCGGGATCTTTCGCAACTGGGCTTCCATGCATTCGAAACTTTTGGAGAGGTGTTGGAAAAATACGAGAACGAAAAGGGAGGCTTACAGCCGATAATTGACAAATACAATATTCCCTTGATATCGGGCTTTTGTAACGGAGATGTAGTAAACCCCGAAAAATTTCAGCAACAAAAAGATAATTTTCATCGTTGGTGTAAGCTGGTAAAAAAATATGGTGGAAAAGTAATTGAGTTCAGTACTATCGGTGCAGACAGGCGGAAAGGGTTTGACTACAGGGAGCATAAAAAGTTTATGATAGAATCAATGAATGAGTATGCCAAACTGATATCAGATTATGGATTGGTTTGTGCATTGCATCCCCATACCGGCACGCCTGTTGAAACACAGGAAGAGGTGTACTTTGTGATGGAAAATGTGGACACCCGCTACATGCGGTTTGGCCCGGATGTAGGGCAGCTGGAAAAAGGCGGTGCAGACCCGGTTAAAATTGTGAAAGATTTTTTACCACTGGTAGAACATGTGCATTTAAAAGATTATGCAGGAGGAGACAATGGTTATTTAGGATATACTCCCCTGGGAGAGGGCAAGGTAGACTTAAAAACTATTCTGAAAATGTTAGAAGCCCGCAGGGGTAAGATGGCCGGTATGATCATGTTTGAGTTAGATTATGATGGCAAAATTTTAGCGCCTTATGCAGAATACCGGGCCGCGGAAATATCACACGACTATTTGAAAAAGCTTGGCTACAGGTTTGTAAAACGTTAACCCCCGGATATTGTTGAGAAACGTAACAACATGATGCATCTAAATTTTTACATGCATGATCCGTTGATGGGTATCCTATTGCTTACAATAAAACAAAAGTGTAAATAACGATATATGTTACAGAATTATATTAATGGAGCCTGGAAGAGCAGTCTTGAAAAAAAACATGTTAATGTAGTAAATCCTGCTACGCAGGAGGTGTTGGGAAAAGTGCCGCATGGCGCCGGCACTGCACGGGATGTGGAAGAGGCTGTTGAAAAGGCTGAAAAGACCTACCGGGAGTGGAGCCAGGTACCCGTTATGAAAAGAGTACAACCGCTGTATAAGCTGAAACGGTTGCTGGAGGAGCATGCAGAAGAAATTGCCCGAACCATTACCATGGAATGTGGCAAAACTTTGGCAGAGTCAAGAGGCGAGGTACAACGTGCTATAGAAAATGTGGAAACAGCCTGCGGAATGCCTATGCTTATCCAGAGCGAATTTTCTGAAAATATTGCAGGGGGAATAGATGAATTCATGATACGGCAGCCGTTGGGGGTATGCGCCTGTATCGCCCCGTTTAATTTTCCGGGAATGATCCCGTTCTGGTTTTTACCTTATGCCGTTGCATGCGGGAATACATTCGTGTTAAAGCCGTCGGAGAAAGTGCCTTTGACGATGATGAAGGTGTTCTCCCTGATTGATCAGCTGGATCTGCCGGAAGGTGTCATCAATATGGTGCATGGTGGAAAAGAAACGGTGGACGCATTGCTGGACCACCCGTTGGTAAAAGCTGTAAGCTTTGTTGGATCGTCTAATATTGCCCGTTATATATACTCCCGCGCGGCTGCCAATGGCAAACGGGTGCAGGCGCAGGGCGGAGCAAAAAATCCTGTGGTAATCATGCCGGATGCGGATGTTGACATGACCGTCCAGATCGTTGCAGACAGTGTATACGGGTGTGCCGGTCAGCGTTGCCTTGCAGCTTCCAATATTATAACCGTTGGTGATAACGGTACATTTAAAGATGCTTTGTTGGAGTCCGTCAGAACCAGGATCACAGGTTATGGGCTGGATGAGAAAGTGCAGATGGGACCTGTTATTACCCCGGAAAGCAAGCAAAGGATAGAGGGACTGATCGATAAAAGTATTGCCGAGGGCGGAAAGCTGCTGCTGGACGGCAGGAATAAGGCAATAGAAGGATTTGAAAAGGGAAACTTTTTAAAACCAAGCATTGTTACCGATTTGCCTTTAGGAGGGGAAGTGATCAGGACAGAAATATTCGGCCCGGTGTTAAGCCTGATCGAGCTCAGGAATATGGATGAGGCACTTGCTTTCATCAACGGCGGACATTATGGTAATATGGCCTGCCTGTTTACCAGCAGCGGGTTACATGCCCGCAGATTCAGGAGCCTTGCAGATGCGGGTAATATCGGCATTAACATCGGGGTGGCAGCGCCCATGGCGCAGTTCCCTTTCAGTGGGTGGAAGGAAAGTTTTTTCGGCGATCTCCACGGGCAGGGAAGGCATGCGGTTGAGTTTTTTACCCAAACCAAGGTGGTGATCGAGCGGTGGCCAAAAGAATGGTCCAGGAAGTTTTAATATTACAAACAGGATGCGTTAATAATCTTTTACGAATGGCACATAAAAAAGCATATTGTCCACCTTTTCAACTGCAGACAACGATTAATTTTTTAGGTATAGAATGTGTGGTAACAGATATCAGTCATACCATCAGTACAGCAGATCCCACTTTTATCGGGCATCAGCGAACGCTTATATGGGAACATCTTTCCCACGAGGAAACGCAAAAGATAGGCTTGACCAAGCCGCCTTATTCCTACAAGGTAGTAGGGTTCACATTATGCGATCACTCCAATACACATGTGGATGCTATTAACCATGTTGTGGACGAGCCTGATGCAAGGGCGATCAATGAGCTGCCCCTGGAATGGTTTATGGCGCCGGGTGTATGGTTCGATTTTTCTCATAA